>OODO01000036.1_pt1 | contig 122504 bp, 106 predicted proteins | sample 1671261 | NCBI WGS metagenome assembly OODO01 (sample SAMN06348138, study PRJEB24527) | human gut metagenome | biome: human gut; feature: ankylosing spondylitis patient; material: feces | host: Homo sapiens | place: China | collected 2015-10 | reverse complement strand
AAGCTTGTTTTTCTACTATTTAGCTTCCACCTTTCCCCCTTACGGGCTGAAGGCCCAGAAGCTCCTAGCCCAGAGTATCACCCTGGGTATAAGCGCAATTAGCCTTGCGCCCTGTAGGGGCAAAAGCCTTATGTTTTGTCTGGAGTTTTAAATCTTTTGCCCTTACAGACCGAAAAGATTTGCGTATTTTCAAATATTTCCACTAAAAAAATTTGCGTATTTTCTAATATTTCCGCTAAAAAGATTTGCGTATTTTCTAATATTTTAGCTAAAAAGATTTGCGTATTTTCTAATATTTTTGTATTTTTGCACCGCCAAAAGGCATAAAATCAAGAAGTTAAAGATTTCGTAAACAATAGAAAATAAGATGAATAGATTTTTTAAACGAAAACTATATGATAGACTCCTGCAATGGAAGAATACGAGAAAGGGAGAAACAGCCATTCTCGTAGAAGGAGCACGTCGCGTTGGAAAGTCAACGCTGGTGAAGGAATTTGCTCAGAAAGAATATGAATCTTATATTCTCATTGACTTCAATAAGGCATCCAAGCGAGTTGTTTCACTATTTGACGATTTGATGGACTTGGATTTTATCTTCCTTCAGTTGCAAGCTATATATAATGTTTCTCTCGTAGCAAGGAAGTCTGCCATCATTTTTGATGAGGTGCAGGCGTGCCCTAAAGCAAGACAAGCCATCAAGTATTTGGTGGAGGATGGAAGGTATGATTATATAGAGACGGGGTCTCTTATCAGTATCACTAAAAATACGAAGGGCATTACCATTCCTAGTGAAGAGGAAAGAGTCGCCATGTACCCGTTGGATTACGAAGAATTTCGTTGGGCGATGGGAGATACGGCATCAATTCCTTTGCTCAAGCAATTCTTTGATAAACGGCTGATGCTAGGCCAAGCTCATCGAACAAAGATGAGGGAACTTCGTCTATATATGCTTGTTGGTGGTATGCCTCAAGCTGTAAATGAGTATTTGGAGACAAATAATCTCAGTATGGTAGATTTGGTAAAGCGGGATATCATTCGTTTGTATCTAGATGATTTTCAAAAGATAGATCCCTCTCGCAGAATAGAACAGTTATTCTTGAATATTCCTGCCCAGTTGAATCAGAATAGTAATCGATATAAACCTTATTCTGTTGTGGGAAGTGTGGATACGGACAAACTCCAAGGACTACTTCGAGAGATGGAAGATAGTAAGACTGTTTTGTTTGCTTATCATTCCAATGATCCCAATGTAGGGATGTCATTGCATCAAGACAATTCAAAGTTTAAACTGTTTTGTGCAGATACAGGTTTGTTTGTGACTTTGGCGTTTTGGGACAAGTCGTTTACGGAGAACGTGATTTATGAGAAACTGTTGAGTGACAAACTTTCTGCCAATCTGGGCTATATTTACGAGAATCTGGTAGCCCAAATGTTGACGGCGAATGGTAACAAGTTGTTTTATTATTCGTGGGCTAAAGATGCAACGCATAATTACGAGATTGATTTCCTTTTGTCTCGAGGAGCCAAGATTTGTCCGATAGAGGTGAAGTCATCTGGCTATAAAACTCATGCGTCGCTAGATGCCTTTTGCGATAAATACTCTAAGGTGGTGTCACAACGCTACTTGTTGTATACTAAGGATTTGACGAACGATGGCAATACCTTATTGCTGCCATTCTATATGATTCCACTCATTTGATGGTAATATTCTTACGAAGAGTTTTTGGCAATAGGCCCACTCCATAGAAGATCTTCCAGAGGATTATCTCCCTACCGAAGATTCTTATTATGAATTTGAGCCAGAAGATGTGAACAAAGAGAACTTATCCATAGCAGAAATGAGCGGCAAGAAACTCGACTGGTTCCGCAAGGTCTGTGCAGCGGTACTGTAGTCACTTTTTCCGATTGTCTGCAATTCGTCCGCAACTTGCGGACAAATTCACTGATAGCACAATAACCATTGATATTCAACAAATTGCAGCCAACAAGCAAAATCGTCAACAGCCTGTTGACGATTTCAAATTATTGGTTCCTAACTCTAGTTCCGCATGTGGTTCAGGTACGGGCTGAAGGCCCAGAAGCTCCTAGCCCAGGGTAACACCCTGGGTATAAGCGCAATCCGCCTTGCGCCCTGTAGGGGCAAAAGCCTTTTAAAAAAGGATATTAAGAATGAAAACAAGGGAAGGCAAGAAACCAGCACCACGAAGGCAGCGATGTAGATATCTATGTAGAAATGCCCCCTAAGTTTTTCCTGATAGTCCGTCTGAAGGCATACCTTGAAGCCCTTCTGGGTTGCCCTGTCGATATTATCCGAAAGCACCAGCACCTCAATCCCATTCTGCTCAAGGAAATTGAGAGAGAGGGGATTGAAGTGATAGCGGAGCGATAGATGCGATAAACTACCTCAGCAATCATTCTATCAGCCCTTTATACAATTTGCTTGTTGTTTTGGTAAATTTTACTTATCATATCAAACACCTCGAAAATACTTTCAGAGCTTTTCTTTTCAGAATTACTTATTTCTTGCAAACTACTAATATTTACTACCTCATCTATCTTTATCTTAGCAAGCATCGCTGCAAAAGCAATAATAGACTGAAGTTTTAAATTACCTTCTAATTCTTGCAAATTATGATTTGTGTCCTCTGTAAGCTCGATTTTTCTTATTGCTTCATCATATTCGAAAACACAATTTCCAAAGTTATCTGTAGCTTTCCCCTTTTTTTTTACAAACGGATATACCTTAAACCGCTTTCTATGACCTATGATGAGGTAATAATCACATAACGGCAATTCTTGTATGACTGGCATTTTTTTTTGCTCTTGACGCTCTTGAATACCGCTTGCCACAGACGATGTGGCTCCTCTGACCACAACCATCTGCTCATCATCTTCATTAAACTTGCTTTCAGCAAATTCATAGTCTGACATGCCAAACGAATCTTTATCTTGGGAACTATGACTTTCATGTTCTACATCCTCATAACCAACAAAATGATATTGCCATTTTCTATTTGCATCAGGAAGCCCAAAATAATTATACAGACCTACATTGTCCAAGATAATTGTTTTCTCCTTCCCCTCAACAATTCGCAACCCTCTTCCTACCTGTTGCAGATAAAGAGACAGAGATTTCGTTGGTCTTGCCAACTGAATAAAATTCACATCAGGACAATCAAATCCTTCCGTAAATATATCAACATTCACCAAGACAGATATTTCTCCGTTCTTAAATGCGCTTATTATTTGCTGGCGTACATCTCTAGGAGTGTCGCAGTCTATGGCCATAGCTTTTACGCCATGACTACTATATAATTCTGCTATCTTAGCTGCATGAAGTTTATTAATGGCATAGATAATACCCTTTCGTCCATTGGCAAAATGCAGATAAGATTCATATAGTTTAGACCTAATACGTTGGTTGTTGAACGTATTATCAAGGTCTACATTAGAGTAATCGCCTGTTCTAGCCACCTCAGAATTATCAACAAGTCTTTGAACTTCAGAATCCTGTTTGATAGAAACATAGTCAAAGTCGGACAAAAGATTATTGTTTATGAACCAAGAAATCTGGGGCGAAACTATCAGATATTGATATAATGAAAGGAACGATTCGTGATTCAATCGCCAAGGCGTTGCTGTCACCCCCAATTTCTTTGCATTTGGGAACAATCCAAAAAGTCTGATATAAGTATCAGCAAGCGAATGATGAGCCTCATCTACGATAATATAGTCAAACTTCTGCCTGCAAACATTATAATAATTCTTATCTGTCAGTAATGACATAATACTCCCTACCTGAACTCGTTTCCAAAGATACTGCTCTCTTGCTCCTTGTATAAAACCGTGAGCTATACCAAACTTATTCAAAGTGGCAGATATCTGATCAAGCAGTTCTGTTCTATGGGCTACAATCAAGATTTTTATATCCTTATGAGCCATTTTGTAAGTATTGATGATATCATTGATAAGTGATGTGAACAGATATGTTTTACCTGTTCCTGTCGGCATCTGAAGCATGACAGAATCATACTTACTCCACGCATCAAATATCTTAGCTTTTGCTTCTATCTGATGTGGGCGAAGTACCGTATTATCTTGTATAAATGAAGTGGAATCCATCATATCACATTTATTTCCATCTTAACATGAAGCATAGCTCCAATGACACGTAGCAACTTAACTTTGTCCTTGGTGGTATTAGGCACAATAATCCATCTATCACTGTCTATTTGCACCTGATTGTAGACCATTTTCTTACTCGTTATAAGAGGATTACCACACCAGGATAATTCTTTTTTTCTAATGACTTCAATGCCTAAGTTCCATATAACTTCCAGAAACGTTTCTAAAGCACTATCGTTGGCAATATACTCTCCATCGGGCATTTGAACCAACAATTTATCTCTACTCCTGGTTCTCTTTTCCTTTCCTGGATCCTCCACAGTATCAAAGCCTGCCCCCAATTCTATTTTTAAGCCTAAATGAAGTTGATCATTGATAGACTTTAGTTGAAGAAACTTTGTATCAGAATTAGATTGTGCATTCAGATACCATCCCTTACAAATAGGCTTCATATCCTTTTGATACTTCGGATATATTTCCTTTGAAAGAAGAGGTAAATGGCACATTTCCAGCTTGATGGATGGGAACATCTTTACCCCTATCTCATTCAATACAGCGATCATGGTTGATGTCGCATTATTATAACATATTACTTTCCCGTTAGGGAAGGTAATTCTCAAGAGTTTTTTGGGGGCTCTTGAGTGTTTGATTTCTTCATTCATATTATATACAGTTTAGTTTGTGTACATGTTAAGCGTATAGTTCAAGGAAATCAACTCACCCGGTTGCATTTTTATACCATATATCTGCACCCATTTATCTCCCAAGCTATGATATTCACCTATTCTTAAGCGCAGAGCTGGCTTATCGTTTTTATCAGTAAAACCGATTCTTTCAACATCGTAATAGCCATCTATTTTACCACCTACCATTGGTAAGAGGTATTTGATACCCATCAAGTTGATTGATGGTATCCTCTCCATGATATATGTTTTGCCTTTATGTTGTGCAAAAGCCTTAAAGGCATCATCAGTTTTACGCACCAAACAAGTCAGGATATTCTTCTCATCACTGCCAGCAGAAACAACAGGAACATGATCTTCATCAGGCAAGACTTCATGCGGGTCGGTACCTAGACTGCACTCCTTTACAGTAAAATTCTTCCTAAGCTCTGCAAGCAATGCTTCATTATTTTTTTCGTCTTTTTTATCGAGAGCAAGAGAGAAGATATTTTCTTCCTCAAATGGGGTATACACCTTACCCAGAACCTGCCTGAAATGTGTTTCTACATATTCTTTTGCATTCACAGACGGAAGCGGACGCATGGCATAGAAGCTGAAATCCTGCTGGAGCCAGTTGCGTATCTCTGAACAGAATTTAGCCCTGATATTCTCCTTCCATTGCTGCTGTTCTCCCTTATTATTTCTTGCATAGAGCGAGAGAACAAACAGGAAGTTTACATCATAATGGAACAGAAGCAGCGTATCACGGTCAAACAATCTGTTCTGAAACTGCTTGGAAATGTATCTGTTGTTCTTTCTGTCAGTTTCCTTAATACCGTCTATGGCATAGCGAAACTTTTCGTCCATAGTAGCAGAAATGAAGAAGTTAGGAATGATGTTATATCCTTCTGTTTCATCATCCCGAAGCTTAATGCCGGATTCAGGCTTTCTGCCGCTGTTGAAGATATCCAGGTTCCACTGTATCACGTTTCTCGCATAGGTGTATTGCTTATAAATGGACTCCTTCCCGAGTTCGTTGCCCATCTTATAATACTTACTGTCACCAATATAATAAGTATTGCTTGATTCGTCATTAATCAAGCTCTTCGCCGTAAAGAGGTGGTCCACTATCTTACCGTCTTCCTGTTTCTTGTCCATTCCGTCAGGCAGCGGATTATCGCCCACCAAGGCATCAATAATCGCCTCAAACACGATATGAAAACTCTTGACAAGCAGATACTCTTTCTGACTGGTATTTACATATATCTGATGTGACTTGTCGAAGAAAGCATAGCAGAGTTTCCAAAGCTGCAACGCCTTGTCTGAGAAATACTTATACTTTATCTGATTCAAGCGTACTTTGCCATATCCGTTTCTGTATTTCTCAAACTGTTTGCCCTTTATCAGGTCAAAATTGCAGTTAATTTCTTTAGGAAATCCGTATGTATCGCCAATATAATTGAGAATCGAGAAGAAGATGACAAGCAGTTCTTCATCGAAATTAATCTTGCGTTTCTTGTTGACAGGGTTTAAGTAGATAGCATCCCCTCCCTGGATGATAGCAGAAGTAGTACTGATAGTGCGGGTCCAGTTTATCTTGTTCAAGCCTGAATGGAGGTTCTTCAGCACGAAGAAGAAGAAACTTTTATTGTCCTTATTAAACTGGATTAGCGACAGAAGAATATCAAGGAATGTATTGCTCTTTCGCTTACTGCTACCACCCACCTGATTAATCATCTTCTGATAAACAATAGTCGAGTCGTTGCTCTTGTCGTTCTTATATACAACGATGGCTCTATATATCCATACAGCAAAGCCATAGAGGAAATCACGCTCCTCTTTTGTCAGTTTTTCCTGACCTTCAGGGTTGATAATATCGTATGGCTGGTACTTGCCAAAAGCAAGTTCCTTGCCATCCACATCACGCAGCAATACTTTAGGAAGAATAAACACGCAGTCTCCTAATAGGGCATTATAATAATACCCTACATAATGGATGGACACCTTGCCCTCTACGTTCTCCATTGCATCGATGCCGTATAATACATCGTGCACATCAGATACATTGTATTGATATTCTTCTATCAGGATTCTCATTTTCCTACTTTTTAAAATCGTTTATTGCAGATAAAAGTCTTATTCATAACATACTTTCAGCTGCAAGTCTAAGCGGTTATCCAACAGCATTACCATGCGGTACATAGTGATGTTGTTAATACCCTTAACAATAAAACAATCGCCCTCCTGGATATAACTATATTCAGGTTTATTCAATATAACCTCATATTTACTCTTTGTTACCAAAGGTGTATGAAGACGATGATACTTCATTTCTGCCGCAATTTTCTCCACCTGTTCTATTCCGATTTTAGAAAGCGTCTTATGATAGGTATCAAACTTATTATTCTCGTTTATGACGGTTCCGTCAGGGAATTCAACAGAAAACACTTTAGAAGTTTTTGGAAGTTTCTTATCGCCTTCGGTTTCAAATCCCTCTTCGCTGTTGTCTTCATCAGCTTCAGAATCAGGTTCCAAATTCAAGTTACTCAGGAATTTAACGATTTTCGTTCCATTCACTTTCACCTGATTATTTTCTACAGAGTAGAACTTGTCAAATGAGAGTTTTTCTCCATCCTCATCTTTAAAGGTATCTCCCTCAAATTCAGAGTCTTTGAACACATCATTCCAAAGATAGAAGATAACCTTGCTGACAAATTTATCGGCACTTATTACACCATCTTTAGCCTTGCAGAAGAAATAGCCTAGCTTCTTGTCTTCTGAATAGGTTGCATGATAAACTTTGTCATTAATAGCCTCAAGGAATTTCCACCAATCATACTGAGCACCATTCACTTCAATCATCCATTTCTTACCAGCATCACTTATTGGCACATAATTCCAGTCCCAACGGCGCTTGAAGGCAGAATCTATCGGGAAGAGAGACTGGTCGCTGGTATTCATAGTTGCCCAAATATAGAGGTTGTTAGGAAGCAGCAGGACGTCACCAGCCAACACTTCGGCTACAATGTCCTTGCCACCATTAAACAGAGCGTTAATACCCTCCTTATTCTTGATTTCCAGTCCTTCAAATTCTTTTTCGAGCAGTTTCTTCATGTCAGAATCAGCCTTGATAGGATATTCAGAGAATCCTTCATCGCCACGATCGAGCAACTGGAAGAGGTCTCCGAAAATCTGGGCGCAGTTGCCTCGGTTAATCTCTTCTATAACCAGGAATTCGTCCATAGGCTCTTCGCCCTCTTGTACGTCACAATACTTCTTCCATGCCGCAACGTATGCCTGTAGGAAGGCCTGACTCACATACTCGTAGACGATTTTATCCTCCATCATTTCCTTGCCGTTTTTATCCCTTACAGGAACGGCTTCAGTACCAATAACAGTTATTACCGGTACAGGCTTAGTAGTAGGCTTATATGCGCCTACAAAAGTGGAATAGTCGGTATCAGGATGGAACGTTGTTCGGATAACATCCTTGCCCGCTGTAAGCTCGTTTATAGAGTGGCTCTTGCCGGTGCCAGGGGCACCGTAGAAGATTTGCTGGAGAGGTATATCAGATCTTCTCATTTTCTTCAAATTTTCTTTCATAGATAATATTTTACTATCGTCAAATTCTATCGTATTGAAATCACTTTTAGGCAAAGTCGCCAATATATTCTTATCGGAGCCAACACCCAATGTTAAATAATAAGTTCCATTAGGCAAATCTACTCCATCAATACTTACATGATAAAAATCTGTCATGTTCGGGGAATCTGCTCTTTTAGCCTTAGCACCATCAAAAGAGATATTAAGAATATCGTTTTTGCCTTTATCATAGACATTTACTTCATATTTCTTATCCCCTTGTTCGAAAGCTTTAAGTCTATCTATATTGATGATTTCTGCTAATCCTTTTTTTACGAGCAAAACTACCCTATGGTATTTCTTTACTGTAAAGCATAAATCACATACGTTATCTTTCTCTATTTGACTAATCACAATTTCATCCCCTGGAATAACATTATAATCTCGGTAAATGTCTCCCATTTGGTTAATTCTAAACTCTCTATAATTAGAAGACTTTAGAACATATTCCTTACGGGTCAATGCATCATATATAGAAACACTTTCCCCAGGTGGAAATATACCAGACATATCTATGTCCGCAGCCACAAGCATATAACACTCATGGGTATTACCTAGCCCCAATTCTGTACTATTGGGTCTATGCGTATATTGTGTTATTTTTACTATTCCCATTATTATAGATATTTTTTTATGACATTAGCTATTCCTTTTGCCATAAGACACGGAACAGCATTTCCTATCTGCATATATGTTTTAAGATAAGGTCCAAGAAATAAATAGTCGTCTGGAAACGATTGACATCTTGCTGCCTCTCTTGGAGTTATTGCCCTAATTTGATATGGATGTATATGCGAATGACAATCCATTCTCAGATGAGCCGTTATCGTTCTTGAAGGCTTATCAGCAACTAGCTTAAAATACTTATCTTTAAAACAATGCAATCTGTTACTATATGGCATTATGCCAGATATTTTTGGATCAGAAGCATCATCACCCTGATTAAGCAAACGATAAATTTCATAATTTATATCATTTACGTATCGCGCTTTGTGATTAAAAAGAACAGGGATGCTACGCCCATCATTTATTAACTTAAGATACGGACTTTCGTCGCCAGAATAATAATTTACATCGATTTTCTTACCTGTACGCTCATCGTCCTTCTCATTCGTATTTTTAATCCTTGGAGCATCTAACGGCTTTATATATTCCAGTGCATCACGCAACAAATAATGCGGTTTATCTTCATTTTCCCCGCAGATTTCTTCGAATATAGCCTTAGGAGTTATATCTTTTTTTTCTGCAACATCATTCCTAATAGCTATATATATTAATCGTTCTCTACTTTGAGCAACAGAGAAATCTAAAGAATTTAGAATTTTATAAGATACGGTGTAGCCATAAGTAAACCCATTTTTCTTTTCTTCGATGCTTTCGTAGTCTTCTACAACCTGGTCAGCAACCTTCAACATTCCTCTAACATTCTCCATCACAACAAACTTCGGTAATATCTTCTTTACGCATTCAATATAATACTTATATAGTTCATTGCGAGGATCATCTATAATTCGTTGCTGATTAGCACTACTAAACCCTTGACATGGAGGCCCCCCAACAACAACATCAACATCTTCGTCTATATAGTCCTGCACATTATTTGCAATTTTACGTATATCATCTTTAACTACTTTATCAATAGGTATTTCTGGATGATTGTACCTATATGTTCTTACACAAACTTCTTCAAAATCATTAGCAAAACAGACTCTAAAACCAGCTTGAGTAAAGCCACAACTTAAACCACCAGCACCTGCAAAAAAGTCTGCAAATGTAGGTCTATGCTCTTTTTTGAATTCGCTCTGAATTTGCTCACGTTTTTTATTACTCAACTTGTCTAGCTGATTACCATACATTTTTTTGTTAGCAATATAAAACGATACACAGTTTATTAACCTAGCATAAAGATCTTTTGTTGCTTTTTTTAAAACAGGCAAATCCTCCTCTGTATCGATGACTCCCATATCTTTAAGCTCGGTTATGATTGCCTCCGACATAAATGCAGATGGAATTAATGCATTATTTTTTTCAGCAATCACTTCCACTATTCTTATATACACAAGAATTCTTTCTAATATTTCATCCTTGTTAATTGTATTCTTTATTGAAGAATATATCATACTCCTAATTTATCTAAATTTAATTTAACAGACTTAGCCAACGCCTCTGCAAACAAAGGCGGGACAGCATTGCCTATCTGCTTATATTTTTCGCCTCTTGACCCAGCAAAAACAAAATCATCAGGGAATGACTGTATTCTTGCCGCCTCACGAACCGTAAATGATCTAGCTTGCTTTTCGTCTGGGTGAATAAATTGAAATCCATCCTTATGGATATGAGCCAAAATTGTTTTAGATGGCATATCCCACCATTGTACAACATAGCTATTGTCAAATACACGAGCATGTTCATGTTCGTATTGAGGCATATTCTTACGCAACTGTCCAAATGTCCAATGATTATGAATCATTACAGTAAAGCGTTCTCTGTCTAGAGCATTGTGTCGTCGAGCGATATGGTCTCTTAAAGGATAAACTCCCTTTTTGCCTATTCTTTTCAAGAAGGCATTATCACAAGGATAATTAAATGTCTCTGTAGATGCATCATTACCTGGCTCTACTGCTGGCAAATCTCCGATAGCTTGCTTTACATCTACAAACTTCAGCCGTCCTTCACGCTCATCTAACGGAGTTTCAGGATTCCAATGAGTTTTTATGACATCATTATAGAGTTCAGCCACTGATGTTTTGTCTATGTCTTTTCTTACCCCCATTATTATTACCCTTTTTCGTACTTGTGGTACTCCGTAATCTGCGGTATTATGAATTAAAACCGTAGGATCACTTATGACATCATATTTGTTCCCCAACGCTTGAATAATTCTAGGAAATATATGAGTGCCATTAACCTTTGCAGACAACACTCCAGTTACATTTTCAAACACAAAAAACTTTGGAGAGTAATATTCTAGTATTTCTACATACTTCTCAAACAAAAAGTTTCTTGGATCTGTAGCCATTCCTTTACCATCACGAACACGACCTGCTGTAGAATAGGCCTGACAAGGAGGTCCACCTATAATAATATCAACAGTTCTTTCTGCTACTGCTTCATCTATTTTATTAATAATATCAGGAGCAGTTATATCATGTTCTATAACTTCTTTATCTATATTTTTATAACCATAATAGCGCATTCTAGCTCTTAAGGTTTCACATGCCCAATGATTAATTTCGATATGGGCTAAAGCCTTAAAACCTACTCTATAAAAACCCTCAGAAAGACCACCGCAACCAGCAAATAAATCTATAAAGGTATATTTTTTATTAGACATAGTTCTTTTTTTTAGCTTATTTTAATCATTCACTTTTCTTCCTTGCTCAGTATATCCCTTTCGACTTCGGCAACAAAGTCTACGAATGAGAGACCAAGAACTTGGCAAATCTGTCGAAGCTCTATAAGATCCAAGCGGCGGTCGCAGGTTTCAATCTTGCTGATAAAATTTTGGTTAACCCCCAATTTATCAGCAAGTTGCACTTGTGTCACACCTTTACCTTCACGCTTACTTCGCAAGCGTCCGATAACCTGATGATATAAATGTGAATGTATACTCTTGTCCATATTCGTTTTAATTTGATGCGCAAATATATATTCTTTTATCGGATATACCAAAATGGGATATACAGGCACATATGGCAGAAATCCCATAGCCAGTTCGAGGATGAATCGAGGGAACAAAGCCTGAGATTCGGGTGCCATACAAAGCTTTTGCCCCTACAGGGCGCCAGGCGTGCGGACATGAATACCCAGGGCGAGTGCCCTGGGCTAGGAGCTTCTGCCCCTTCAGGGCGTGAAGGGAATGGCAGGGATGCGTGAGGGGAATGGCCTTACCTTTTAAAAAAGCTCTTTTGCGTATATTTTTCAGCTATAATTTGGCGCTTTCAGAGAAAAAGTGTAATTTTGTGGGAGATATTTAATTAGGAGAAGATTATGGCAACATTAACAGATGTAGATGCAGAAGCAATGAGACAGAGATTGGTGGTGAAGGAAAGTCTGACACAGGCTTTTAAAGAACTCTGTGCGGCAGAAGCTTCAGGAGCCGAACTTCCTGATGCCCGAAAATTATTCAAATAACGGAGGATATATTTATAAGTTATGGATGTTAAGGAACATATATTGGCGGCTATCCGCAAATGCTCATGGCTGACGATTATGACAACATCACCTACCCACTGACCGAACTCGGATGGGAACTGGGCGAGGAAATCAACCCCGTAATGTATACCACCCAGGAATGGGAAAAGTATAGGAATACACCCTTCGTCAGGAACGTAGAAAAGGAAGGGGTAAAAATATGAATATAAAGGAGTAATTACAAATGATACCGCTTCATTAGCGTGGTTACAGGTATCGCTTTTCACGTGGTTGGCGATACTTGTTTAAGGAGTGATAGTCACGTGGTCATAAAATGACATGAACCGTGACGCTGACATCGGGTTTTACGTTGTCAAGCCATAACCAAAAGTACTCGATTATCGCTTTCTTCTCTGACGCGATAGATGTTTTTTGCCCCCAAATGTTAAAGTTTAGTTAACGTAGCGGAAAAGCTACCTAAATATTTGGTATTTTGTAGCTTTTTAGCTACCTTTGCAGTGTCATTCAGACAAAGAGTTCTTTTACATGTTTAATTACAACAATGAAACACAATCAATTGTACAATGAGTTGACTAAAGCGGGATGCTTTATCACTCGACATGGTGCCGAGCACGATGAATGGTTCAATCCCAAGAATGGGATGAAAATCAGAATTCCAAGACATGGTAGCCATGAGGTTAAGACAGGGTTGCTTAGACGCATTAAAAAGACGTTGCTCGGACAATAGTCCGGGCAACTGCCCTTAACCTTGCAATTGAGCGTGTTGTGGTGATAGACGTGTGGAGAACTCTTTTTGTAGGGAATTTAAACAAATAAGATATATGGCAAAGAATGTTGTGCTGATTTTAGAATATGGTGATGGCGGTTACTCTTGTTACAATGATGAGCCACTGGGCAACTATGCCGTCATCGATGGCGATGGGGCTACCGCTGAGGAGGCAAAGGCTGATTTTATGAAAGCTTTGCAGGAATGCAGGGATGATGATCCTGACGTTATTAAAAGTATTAAATGTGTTAAACTTTATTCTACTTTTTACATAAGTTACACAATCCGAACAAACGGATTGCTGTACCTTACAGGACATAACGAGTGCCCACTATTGACTATCCTACTGACATAGGAATCGCCAACTACTTTCCGCATGATGTTCAATGCCCCATTCTGGTCGGCATTAATAAGTTTACCTATGGAAGAACAAAAGAGTCCTCTCTTAGTTCTTCTTCCAAGGTATTCTTCATGTTTTCCTATTGGTTCGAGAGCCAGTGCATCACATTTACTTGTGTAGTTTTCTTCATGTTCCACGAAGTCAATGCCAACCATTTCGCACTTGTATCTTAGATAGGAGGTTAATCTCGCAAAAGGCATCTGAACAAACTTCTGGTTGTTCCTCTTGCCCATGCCGGATTCCTGTTTCCATCCGGCATTGTAGCCTACAATTAACCTACCTATCTTTTTCTCTACAAGCATGTCAACAATCTGGCGGCTGACCTTTTGGAAAGCATCCTCAAAGTAGCGGTCTCGCTTGTCGTACATACGAATGATTCTTCTTGTGCTTCGCTTTATGCCTTGCTTGTCTTTAATGGACTGCAAGTGAGAAAGTGTTTTGTTAAAATATTGATTATATGATTTGAGATATTTTCCGCTGAAGATAACACACCCTTCTTCAGTCACCATCGTAGCGAGATTATCAAGTCCAAGGTCAATGGCTGCGCATTTGTCCGTATCAACATCTGCGTGCTGTACGTCGTAGTCATAAACAATCTCAACCTTGATATTATGTCTATTAGGGAGCATACGCACCTGATTAAACTTGACAATGCGACTGCTGTATTTCTCCCATTGAGGAATATCTACGAACAAGTCCTTTGCAAGTTTTATGCGTCCATCCTTGATACTGCATGACTGATTGGTATAGTACAAGTTGAACATACCACCGCGCTTGCGATAATGCGGCATCTGTGGCATGGCTTTATACTTCTCTGGGTGTTTCTTCCAATCCTTGATGCTCTTGCAGTATGCCTTCATATTCTTATCCAGAACACGGAGTATCTGCTGTGAACACTGAGACTTCAACAACTTGTAATTACATTCGCCTTCGAGGTTGGTGACACCCTTAATGAGTTTATCCATGTCGTTATACCACGTCCAAACACCGTCAGCATCGAGACGCTGACGGAACAGATAGAGAGCCTGGTTATACAGGTTGTTCGATATGCGGAACAATCTGTCTAACTCATCTGTGTGGCGTATGTAGAATTTATAGACTAATCTCATTTTTTAAGTCTTCTTGTACTATTTCTAACTTGCGTTTTCTTCTCTTGCTGTACATCTTCATGGCGAAGCAGTGCAGCAAAGAAATTATCTCTTCAAAGATTTCGGCTTCGTCGGATTTGTCATCCGAATCATTAATCACAACTATCTCGCATCCAAACTCAGCAAACAGTCTCTGAAACATATCGAAAGATATTCTCGAAAGTCTATCTTTATATGTTATGTAGAGCTTTGCAACTTTGTAACTAAGAATGTCATCAAGTAGTAATTTGAATTGCTTGCGGTCGAAGTTCATACCACTTGCTACATCCTTGTATGACTTGTTGACCTTTATTCCGTTCTTGTTACAATAACTAATCAGCGTCTGCTCTTGATTTACGAGGTCTGCTTTCTGCTTGGCTGTTGAGACTCTTGCGTAAGTGACATTCAGTCTCTCATTGGCAAGACCAGCCTTGCGGTAAACATCGTCATCATTGTAATCATAGAAACCGTTTGGCAACTCGACTACCCTAATCTCTTTATTCTGTACATATTTTACCAAAGTTTGGCGTGATATGTGTAATATCTTCAACACTTTTGCACTTTTCATGTTGCAAAGTTAAGAAGAATAATTCAATTATCAAAATATTATTTCATAATTTTCATATTATTTGTTATTATATCAATATCACGAAATCATGATATTATCATGGTTTGATGAACAAAATATCACGGAATCATGATATATTATCATGGTTTAATGAATGAAATATCACCAGTTCATTTGTTCTTTAAGCACATTCTCTTTATCGTCTTCGTTTTCTTCTTGATAAGATGCTCCTTATCGATGAGAAACGAACTCTCACACGCCTCAATAAGCTTGATAAACTTGCTGTAGCCATAGTCTTTTACATCAAAGTTTGGCTGTTTGTTAAGAATCCTGCTGGAAAGACCGCTAAGCTGTGCCCAACCTTCATTATCGGCAGCTTCATCTACCACTTCTTTTAGTAAGGCTATGAATTTTCTGCTTCTTTACGTACTTTGGCAAATTCTTCTTGAACTTGTTTCTCCATTTCCTTTTTTCTCTGAACCATATCACGAAGTACAGCTATTGCTTCTTCACGATTTTTTATTTTTAATGCCATATTATATCCTTTCTTTAAAAATTCTTTTGGCAAAGATACAAATAATAAATGATTATGTAACACATTCAATCTGCATTTATATCTATGCGCTTTTGAATGTGTTACACTATCTATATTATCATGTTTTAATGAATGAAATATCACGGAATCATGATATTTGTCATGCCAGGATGGTACCAGCTACGAGGAGGATTGTACAAACTCCTATAGTAAGGAAAATCGGAATCTTCACATCCTGAAGGTTCCTTGCCCGGTCAAGCACCAGGCAAGCCCCAACAAGTGCGGTGAATCCGGCTAAAATGAAGCAAATTTCACTCATTTCCGTTCTTACTTAAAACCTGGCTATTTCGAATGATCATGCAGCCAAGCCTTCTGGCCATAGCTAAGATGGTCCCAGCTGGTTCTCTTCTTTCTTCCCTTGCCACCACCAAGTACAGCCTTTGTTGTGCCCTTAGCCAAGGCACCAACAAACAACATCATTAATAATGTCTCCATAATCTTGTAATTTTACTTTGTTACACTAAACGTTCCAAAAGGAATCTCCTGTGCAGAAGCTACTGCCATATAGATGATTCCATACTCTCCTGGTTCAAGCTCTGAAGCCGGAATGGTGAGCAGATAACTCTGGTTGCCATACTTGTGTCCAGAGAAGGAGAGATATCCCTTTTTCTGTGCATCAGAGCTTCCGAGCACCGCAGGTTGAAGTGTCAGCCACTGTATTCTTCTGTCCTTCTTAGAAGCCTTGAATCGCACGATGCGGTAGATGCCCATCGGGTCATAATCATTTTTCTCAACCTTGATAAGTAATCGGATATCCTTTCCGTCCTTTTTGATAGAATGAGCAGACTTGCCTCCGGCAAAAGCAATATCCATTCCTTCCACTCCAGCCAAAGTATTCACTGCATCAGCAGCAAGCCCTACACCAGCAGCCGTACCCATCACTCTTACACCGGTCTCCAGTCCAGCCATGCTACCTGTGCTTAGTCCAGCCATGCCACCTGCAAAACCGAGGTCACTTACTGCACCTGCAATCTTGGAGAACTTAGAGAACTTGTTCTGGTGTTTTTCTACCTTGCCGTTTTCCTTTGGAAGAACGACGTATGTAGAATCGCTAGTGAGCATACAATAGCTACCAATGAACTCTGGCTCTGGAGCCGTTACCTGTTGTGCATTTGAAGAAGCTGCTAGTGCCAATGCAGCGATAGAAAAGAAAAGTTTCTTCATATTTTTAAAGTCTGTGCCTGGCTCCTGACAACGTTTCATTTACTATTCTGGAATTGTAAGGTTAGCGGAAAGGGGTGGAACCAAACCGAATCATCTGCACTCATAGGCCTTCGCATTGCCATTCCGCCAGAATCTTCAGTTGGTCCACCCCCAGTTGTGTGTATATATACGAAATCTTTCACGGCCAAGGTTTCTCGGTCGTGAAAGAGGTACAATCCACCCTATGGGGCATCCCTGTAAGATTATCGAGCGGATGAGTTTGCGAAGTTCATGAGTGTCGACTTTACAGTTACACCTTAACGCTGTTGTACGTATTGATGCTTTCGCATCACGTTTGCAAAGATACGAAAAAATGCTGTATTAGCCAAACTTTTCATGGCTTATTTTCTTTTCAGAAAAGCTCGTTTTTTTGATTCTTTTGACAAACTTTCGTTTTTTGCGTATATCTCTATGATAAATAATATTCTTTTCCTCTTTATGCGCGCGATGATATTCTTTTTACACGAAAAATGAGTATTTTGATCCCTTTTCTTTATCTCAAACCTACCATATAGCTGCCATATGGTAGGTTTTCTATACGCAAAAGTGAAACTTTTCGGGAAGAAACCGCACAAAAGGCCACCCAAGCATCCAAAACGCCTCAGAACGAAAAAATGAATGTTTCTGACGAAAGCAACACCGCTGAGGCAAATGACGAAAATTCACCCCTTCAGCAAAACACACCGATATCAAGCATTTAGGTATTATATATGCATTCTTCACCACGAAAACAGAGTTAACAAAAGAAAGAAATTATACAACATTTATCCCCAAAAGAACATAGTTTTATTCACTTTTTATTCAACATATATGTTTACATATTTTTATATATTTATATAACTCTAGAAGTATATATATATATACATATATAATTATATAACTATCAAATAAATATGTGTTAAAACAAAAAAAATAAAAAACAGAAATAAAACATTGAATTTCAAAGATTTATATAGAATATAGCGTTCATAATAGCCACTTTTTGGGTCAAAAAACAAAGAATATTTTTGTATATAAGATTTTAGTACCTGATTCAGCATCTTTTAGGGATTTCAAAAGAAGCGCATATCCAGTAAAAAAATAAAAAGTAAAAAATATTTACACACAAATAAATCTGTCTGCTTTTTGAACGTTACCAAAAAGTCAGCACACACTCATTAACGAGCAATCAAGACGTCTCCACGAGCATTCAGAATGAAGTGGAGCCCCTTGCGGGCGACCCCTAAAAGAAAAAAAAAAGAAAAACGGATTTCTAATACACTAAAAATACACTTGTTTTTCACCAAAAAGGCTGTTTTCTCGCGCGCGCACGCGTATTTAAAGCATATATTTAGCATATATATTTATGCATTATTTAGGGATTTTGTAATATTCTGAATATCAAGAACTTACAAAGCTAAATAGCCACCGATTTCGCCATAATAGCCACCGATTTCGCCATAAATAGCCACTTTTTGCGCCATAAATAGCCACTAAATTCCTAAATAGCCACTTTTTGCGCCATAAATAGGCAAAACTGTGGAAAACTTCAACTTTTCCTATTAAATCATAAAAGCATCAAGATATAAAACAAAGTGGCTATTTGTTAAACTTATACAAAATATCCACCATTTTTATAGTTCTGTGCGATTTTATATCTATCTTTGCAGTAGACAATTATAAAATTCAAAAGATAGAAAGAAATGAATAATAACTTAATATCACAATCGAACGATATAACCACAAGCCGTTTTTCTTGGACGGCCTTGATGGGAAGAAGCTATGCAGTCATAGCGAACACCTTCTTCTCTCGTTACAATGAATGGAAGAAGACCCATCCATGGCAAAGTCTAAAAGAAGCTAATTGTTATGACGGATTACTATCTTATGACATTCCACGTTCAAGTTTAGCTACAATAGGAGAAGATGGGCAAGAAAAAATACCAAAGGTAGAACACCTAAAATTCGCCTTCAATCGACTTCAGAAAACCACTTTTCTGAATCCAAATCTTAAGCCTGGTGACTGGGAAAGCATACCAATCATTGGCGGTGTCAAATACGATTCTAGCACAGACACAATCCATGTAGATCTATATCCAATGCTTGTAGACCGCCTGGTTGAACTTAGGGAAAAGTTTACGCTCTTCAATCCCGCACAGGCTATGTTGCTCAACAAGTCTATGTACTCTTTTCGTTTTTTCCTATTCTGCTGCCAGTGGCGTAAAGAACGAAAATTCGAATATACGATAGAGAAGCTTAAAGCCATGTTCAAGCTCGACGAGCACGTTGACGAGGAAGGACGCAAGCACAAAGAGCAATACAAGCGAACACGCCAGTTTAAGGAGAAAGTTATCGATCCTGCCAGGGCCGAGCTTAGAGAACTATTCAACCAAGGGCTTATAGACATTTGCTTTGACTACACAGAGCTAAAGAAAGCAAACAAGCAAGGAAAGCCAACTGTTATTGGTTATAAATTCAAAATCATTTGCGCAAACGACAAAAGCACAAAGATTCAGCCGCCAGCTAAGAAAAAGCCTCTCTTAGATTGTCAAAAAGAACAGTTCAACATGCGCCTACACAATCTATGCCGCATTAGACTGCATAAGATTTTCGAAGGAGGGAATGATGCAGAATGGGCAAATAGAATTATTATACCATTAACAAGGAAGGCAGTTGAGGACACTACCGTTCTCGACAAAGCAGAAGCAATCGTAGACAGTATAGAAGCTAGATGTAAACTAGGGAAAGTGCGTAATCTGGCAGGAACAATCAGAAGCGCATACAAAAGAGACCTTGGCATCAATGTCGATTTGAGAAAGAAACAATCTGCAGAGCTAGACCTCTTCGGCAACCAAATATAACATTTTCGATTAAATTAAAATATAATCGAACTATAAAAAATAATCTCGAAATAGCCGTCAAAAAGTTTGGTGGTTATTTCGATTTTTTGTATCTTTGCAATCGAAATTAAATAGAAATACAAGTATGGCAAGAATCGGATATGCAAGGGTCTCCACAAAAGACCAGAATTTGGACTTACAATTGGCAGAATTAGAAAAAGCTGGTTGCGAGAAGGTGTATTCCGAGCACAAAAGCGGCATAAAAGCCCGTTTAAAGCTAGCAGAAGCGATTAAATACCTTCGAAAGGGAGACATACTAGTCGTGTACAAATTCGACCGCCTAGGACGTTCTTTAAGCGATTTGCTAAACATCATTTCAGAGTTGCACGAAAAAGGTGTAGAGATTATGTCTCTCAAAGATAATATCGACACATCCAGTACTTCAGGAAAACTGATGATGCACATCTTCGCAAGCCTAGCAGAGTTCGAACGAGATTTAATAATAGAAAGAACCCAAGCCGGAAGAAAAGCAGCGATGGCGAGAGGCAAGAAAATGGGAAGACCGAAGCTTAAGCGCAACAAAAGGGCTAGAGCTGCTGCTATGCTATATGCCAAAGGCATGGGAATAGACGATATACAAAGTCAACTAAATATAAAGTCCAAGTCAACGGTATATCGATATCTCCGCATGGAAGGCTTAGAGCCAAGCAGAAAGCCATATTTAAGTAAGTCAAACAGAAAGGTAAATCCCGACAATGAGTCAAGCAGAAGTAGATGCAGCTAACAAGCTGATAATAGATATTAACAATATAGCAAATGAAATTAAGATTAGCAAGAAAGATATTATCTAGAAACAACTCCAATAAAGCAAATTATTGGAATGGCTACACACATAGCTCTATAGAAAGTTTTATCTTCTTTTCAAAAAATGAACGTGTTCGGAAAGCCTTAAGAACAGCTTGTAAGTTTTCTACTCCGCCAGCTCCACTTTCAAGGCCATCACAACAACAAATCAGTGCAATATGAGTCAAGCAGAAGTAGATGCCGGGGCACAAAGAACATGATAGACACAGCAACCAAACGAGGCTTACAGGTGGCTGTGGTTAGATATTAACATTTAAAGTAAAACGACAATGAAACAGAAACAAAACAAGATAGATTGTACTCCATCCAAGCATGAGGAAGGAGTAGCAAAGTGCTTAATACAGATGTGCAAGGACTCCAATGCTGGTATTACTTCCTTTAGTATGAGCTGCGAAGATGACTACGAAGTGACGATTTCTGCTCGCAAGAAGGGAGCGAGGATATATAACGAGTTCTCTCTAGAAGAGTTCGAGGCAATCAAGGCTATGGCAGAGGAGAAGCTTGCTCAGACCGAGGACAAACAGAAGCTCCAGGACATCATTGATGTTTGCGAAAGCAATATTGCGGATGCAAAAGAAAATGAGCAGGAGAAAGAGAACCTTGATGATGATGGGGAAGAATAATATTTTAAATTAATTGATATGGAAAAGAAAAAAAATGAGATAAAGGGGAAAGAACTGTTTGAGTTATCACTTACTTTCACAGAAGGTGATGAAGAGAAACAGTTTGGTGTGACAATGAAGGCTAAGAAAGACGGAAAGGAAACGGATCTTGACCTGTTCGATAGTGACTTCATCGGAATGTGCTACAATGGCATGAAGATGGTGTTCAGCCAGATAGCCTACCTATACGTGAAGAACCTTCACGATACAGGGCGAATGTCTGATGAAGAATACACTGCTATCATGGCTCATGCAGGGCAACAGCCACAAAGTAAAGCAGATAATGAAGAAGAGGCAGGCTAAGAAGATAATGGCTTATTCTTTCTTAAAGATTCTCAGGCAGAACCTTCCTTGTGATGAAGAATTAAAAGCTTTAGACCTTTTAATTTCTAAATCCAAGTATTGGTATGAGAGGCATTGGAAACATGCTCCTGTAAGTAAAAAATATAATTAAGTGAACTCAATTTAAAGATAAATGAAATAATATGTTTGAAAAGATAATCAAATTTGGTTGTGGCTTTATCGTCATCTTCTTTGTGGTGATGATATGTATTACCATGTGTTCTGCTTACTTTGCCACAAACGAAGCAAGTAGCACACCGGAGATTACCATGATGGCTTCTCCTAAAACGCTTCATATCTCCAAATTCACGGTAGAAGACGTATTGGAAGATGGCAGCGCAGTAGCGCATGTAGAAGACTATTCTGCTGATATAGACTTTATGGGCAAAGTGCTGTTTCAAAATGATGGAACAGACAGTTACGTGAATGACCAGATTATCACGGCTCCTAAAGGCAAGGTGGAACAGATAGGAACCTGTAAGTATTCCGGCAATACCATTCCGGTAATCAGAATCATAAAATAGAAGAGGTATGCAGAATAAAAGTATAAACGAAATCACTCTGTTCCGCTATCTTTTTAATCTCGACAACAGAAATCTGCCTCAGAGCATTCTTTCATGGTTCGCTAAAGTTGGCAATGATACGGATTCAGACAGAGAACATGCGGTGAAGGAACTTGCCACATTAAAAGGGAAGTGCCGCAATCTGGTGGTGTTCTCTAAAACTTTTGTGGATGCCATGGATAAGTCCTATATGAAGTTCACGCAGTTTCATATGGATATCCTTGCTGAGCTGGATAATGAGAACGGAATCGTGCGTAGCCCATATTTTATGAAGGGCTGTTATGTGGTTTACCGCATCAAAAACAGATGCCTTACGTTATGGGTATTCCACGACGGTATAGATAAGTATATTTCTATCCCTACCTACTATATCTGTGCTTCTCCAAAGGACAAGATAAAGGGAAAAGGACATCAGCTGGACTGCATGGTGGTGCCATTGCTCGACAAATGCATGGAGGTAAACCTTAGAGACTATATAGATATGGTTCTCGATTATCTGTGTCTCAGACAGTGGGCACAAGTGGAACTGGGTAAGGTCTCCACTATAGCTAAAAAGGAGACTAAGAAGAAAAAAGCACAGGAAGAGACAAAGCCAGGTCTCGATTTTTATACATTCGACAGCAAGTGGTACACGGAAATCTCCAATGATGAATCTTTCAAGGTTAGCGGTCATTTTAGGCTCCAGCCTTATGGCGATGGAACCAAAAGGCTGATATGGATTAACGAATTTACCAAGAACGGCTATCACAGAAAAGCCACAATAGACAAAGTGAAGGATGGGGAGGTTTCCTTGTCATAAGAAGCCGTTCTCCGACAGCAAGACCCCCTAAAATGATAGAACTATCAGTTTACGATAGTAAGCTATTGGTAAAGTTGCGAGGGAGGTGGTCGAAATTTTCGACTACCTCCCGATTTTATTAATACATTGAATATCACAATCTGTGATTTCCAATGTTTAAGGAGTATGAAAAGCCATCTTTAACATACGCACTTAGTGCTGAAAGGAATTGGTACATATCGATAGTGTGGCGAATGGAAAAGAGTCAGGGGCTCTAAACTATAAATAAGAAGACTCTTAGTAATTTATTGGAAATATAGGAAGAATCGCTTCTTGATAGAATCATACCTTTTGCAAATGTTAATTTCAAAGGTATATCGTGTTTGTATATAATGTGCAGATAAAAAGCCTTACTTTTGCACTCGCAAATCATAATTACATTAATATAAACAAAGAATATTTATGAAAAAAAATATTTTAATGATGATAGCAATGACAATATCATTTGCTTCATTTGCACAAAACAAAGACGTGACAACGTTCCTCGGCATACCAGTTGATGGAACCGTTTCAAGTATGAAACAAAAACTGGTAAGTAAAGGTTTTGTGCCAAAGAAAGTAGGTACATATGAGTTCTTGGAAGGGGAATTCAATGGAACTGATGTTCATGTTCACATAGGAACAAACAACAATAAAGTGTATAGAATCATGCTTGCCGATAAAAATACTGTGGATGAAGCCCAAATAAAAATTCGTTTCAATAACCTTGTGAGCCAATTTGAAAATAACAAACGGTACATTCCGCTTGATAAATACACTTTGTCTGATGAAGAAGATATATCGTATGAAATGACTATTCACAATAAGAACTATGAAGCTTACTTTTATCAAGTTCCCGATATGGAGAAAGCCGACACTTTGGCTTTACAAGAGAAAGTACGTAATGAGTTGTTAAGCAAATACACAGCGGCTGAATTAATAAATCCGTCAGAAGAAATAAAGAAGGAAATTAAAAATACAGCAATAAAAATAGGCACGGAATTGATGCTCATGAAATCTGTTTGGTTCAAAATTGCAAGAGTTAATGGAGAGTACTATATTGGTTTGTTCTATGATAATAAATACAATCAAGCCAATGGCGAAGATTTATAAGTATTTTCAGTTTACGACAGTATAACTATTTGTAAAGTTGCGAGGGAGGTGGTCGGAATTTCGACTACCTCCCGATTTTATTAATACATTGAATATCACAAACTGTGATTTCCAATATTTCCACCTTAGATGAAACCGAAAATCTTCATAAAGCCTCTACACATCACGTTTGTTGGCCAATCTTACTACTCCATCTGACAAACCACAAATAATATTGCTGAACCCAAATAATAACCTGCAAAATGCTTGCAAGTTAAATATATATAAAGCCATATAAATAACATGCAAATAATTTGCATGTTAGGTGTATTTTTCGTATCTTTGCGACAAAATTATAAACTTTAGACATAAAAGAAAGGAGGATAAAGATGAAAGCTCATGCAGAATTAAAGAACTTATTGAAGGGCAATAATATCCAGTCATTCGTGAAGGATCTTTGTCTTCACGCTTATCCATGGACGGAACGCATTCCTGCCCAATACTTAGAGTATAAGATATTTGAAGAGTTCCGCTTACGTGAATCTACAGGTGAAAAGACACGCATTGGACTCGACAAAAAGCTACAGATAATTCCTGATGTTATACTATTCATCAAGCCAGGGTATCGTGCTCTCAATCAAGGACACTGCTTCACAGTTGCTCTAGAGATTAAGGAGTTCAAAGATGATTTGATGCGTGATGAGAAGCTGTGGAAGTATGTCGGCTGGACAGACTTCTTCTTCATAGCAGTACCTGACGATCTCACCCAATATGCGTTTGAAAAAATAGTCGAGGTTAACAACGAGCACCCCGAGACCCTATCGAAAATTGGTGTATTAGGTCTCGAAACTGGCGAACTATACTCTCATCCGCAACGCTCAGAAGTTAGTATTGAAAAGCAGAACTTGGTATTGCAAAATGCTGTCTACAACTACGCATTCAAAGATGCAAAGACTATTTTCTTCACTCCTGAAGAACCACCAATACCTGTAACTTCAACGGAAAAAAATATATCAGAGGAAGATATTAAAATTTCTGCGCAAAATAACTTGCAAGAAAATTGCATATTAAAAGAAGAGAACAATAAGCGTCTTTCTGACGAAGAAAAGGCAGCACGTAAAGCAGCCTTCCTGGCACGTCAGGAGTTCCGAGAGAAACGAGCTGAAGTATTATCAGAGAAGGCTTCTGTTTTACCAGAAGAAGCCCGACAGAGGCTCTCTTCCTTATCACTTAAAACACAAGAAGTGTTTTGGAAAATACGAGAGGCAGAAGCAGGAAAACAGCTTCAGGAGATGGCAACAGAACTTGACTACTCTCCAAGAACCATAGCCTATGGTTTGTCTAGTTTAACATCAGCCGGACTTGTTAAACGTGCAGGAAGTCGCAAGACAGGAGCCTACACGGTTACGGACATAGCTGCATGCGACACAACGTGTGCAACATGTTCTATAGCACTCCAATGTAAGGACTACAAGCCCATTTGAATAAATGCGGAAGGATTGGCTATTACTCCAATCCTTCCGTAAGGATATATTCAAGAGTGAGACTAACGTCTTCTTCCTCTAATAACTCTATTTTGCTTAACAGGCTTCATCATCTTCATAGCCATGCCGAAGCATCTTCTCCTGAAGTCAAGATCATCTTCATCGTCTCGTTTACCCCATCCGGTTCCTGGACCACCACCTCCACCGCTGCTTTGAGCAATTCTTGTGGCTGCATCCAAATATCCCAAATATAAGGATGCCGCAACCGAACAAAGGTTTGCAGAATTTTCTGCTACATTTTCGATAAGTGAGCCATCGAATATTTCGCCAACTGTCCTATCCAAGAAATCTCTTTGGCTCGGAGATAAAGAGTTTCGAAGTTCATCATATTTAGATAGGCGACTTTTCATATCAAGTGCTACCATGTGAAAACCAAGTGAGCCTATTTCATGACTCACTTTAAGATTCACAGCCGGAGCTATCTCTTTGTATTTTGCTTTAATCTCCTGATATTTACCTTCTGCCTTTGCCGTTTTTTCTACAGCCAAAGCAGTTTTCTGTTCGGCTTCATGGGCTTTTGCTTCCAATTCTGACTTCCGTTGTTCCGCATCATGGAGCTTGCTTTCTGCAATTTTCAGTTTATCTGTCTTGTCAAGTATTTTCTCTTCTGTCTTCTTGATATCGGCATTGATTTGTGAAAGTTTGCGGTCTGCCTCTTCCTTAGAAATCTTTCCTGCAGCAAGGTCTCTATTGAGCTTTTTAATCTCCTGTTCCAGGTCTGCCTTATGAGTTTCAAGGTTCTTGATCATCGTAGCCAAAGCCTTCAGACGAGCAGCAGAGTGCTTGATTTCTCTGTTGAGTGAAGCAATAATTCCACGCTGATTGGTGATGGTTTTGGTGTTTTCACGAACCTCTTCTTCTTTCTCCTGAGCATCCTTCCAGAGTTTTCTGCGATACTCTTCTGTGGTACGATGAACGGCTCCTGTCTCCTTGATGCTATCCCCTCTCTCCATTCCGTATTTTAGCCCAACCTCTTCCGCATACTCAGTATGAAGGTTTTCCATGTATTTGGATAATGCATCTTTATTATCGTTACCTTTCAAAAAAACCTTCTTAAATGAAATCCTATTATTTTCTGATATTGGCAAAACAGTACAATGTACATGTGGGTTAGCTTCATCCAGATGAACGACAAAAGCAGCTATATTTTGTTCTCCGAATTTTTTACACATAAATGCGTAAGCATCTTTCGCCCATGCTTCAATATCAGGCATGCGCTTCAACTCCGTATTATCGGCTCCATGTTCCCAATCTACCTTCTGGTTCCCGAAAGCCAGGTTTCTCATAACCTCTCGGTTACCTCCTAGAATGAAGTTAGCAACAGTCCTATACTTTGGATCCAAGCCCTGGGTGATTAGTGGAATATTAGGGTCTTTAATGCCACGAGCCTTCAAATTCTCCTCTATTCTCTGGTGTATTGATTTTGATTTATCAATCTCCTTTACAACCCCACCTCTACCTATTTCGAAGTTCAGATGTTCTCTTGAAGGGTCATAATTCCATTGAGCTTTCTTAGCAGCTTCTCTATCAGCCAACCGCCTTAGATGCTCATTACTCTGCGATGTTGTGAAACCTTTGCCAGGTCTCATATCTATAACGTTTTTAGCTCCGCTCATAATTATTTTTTTTAAGAAAGGTTCTTAGGGAAGTATCCCCTGAGCCTAATTGACCCCACGGCTTGCCGCACGAATGTCAAAACGTTTTACTTAACGTTTTTTGGGGGCTTCACCGTGTTTTTTTAAAACCGGGTATTAGGCTACTACGATTTAGGAAAAATCCCTCTCATGCGCAAGCGCATTTGTACAGAATCTTTACTTGTTGTTACTGTTTGCAAAAGTAATATATTAATTTAAGAATAACAGCACAAATGCGATATATCTTTGAAATTAACAATTGCAAAACCTCTCGAGCGTTTTGCTTGCCTTGCCACAAACTTATAGAGATAGTTCAAAAAACATCAGTAGAAAAGACGAAAGGCCAGCTAGCAAGCATTCCTTGAAGAAGGCGGGATTTCCACAAATCTTTAAGAAAGAGAAATTGGAAAAAACACCGAACCTCATTAGAAAGTAGAAGAAATTCCTTCTTATACTAAAAGAACAGAAAGGAAACTTGAAGGCAAGATTTCCTGGAGTTATTTCAGAAAGCGAAACTGCTCAATTAAAATTCAAAGAAATAAAAAACAAAAAGTTGGCCAACCGAGCTATTTACCATAAAAGATGCATCATATTTGAAATCAGTTATGATGTCTTCTGTCCCCAGATTATAGTCTCCTGATAAAACTAGATTAAACTTATATATATATGAGTGTATTGAAATAATCTGACAAATTGAACAATAATGTTTATTTTAAGCTGAAAGATGTAAAAGAAAAAATGAACGAGAACAGAAATAAATATGAGAACAGAAATGTATGTAATATACATTCCCACCTCATCCGATTCTCTCAATTTGAAAAGACTTTTTCGCAGGAACTCCATACATTTTGATAGTGTAACTATTCTATTATAGAGCGTCAACTAAAAGCCAAGAGACACATTAACATAATTACACCCAAGAATATCCAATGATCTTTAGATTGTTGGTAATTAAAAATAGAAAGCGTAGCATAATCTAATCTCTTTCACGTAAATAGATTATGTAACAAAATCATATTTAATAACACTGAGCAAAAGAACACACATTAATTTTATTTATTAAATAATAAATCAAAGAAATATTAATTAAGAATATTCATATTTAATAAACACGAATATTCTTAATTAATAAATATATTAAAACGGCATATCATTATCCTTTATTCCACCTAAGACCTCTTTCGCTAACGCCATATAATCTTCTGAACCATACGATTTTGGCGAATAATCAAAGATACTTTTTGACAGTGCTGCCGATTTGTTCAAGTCTTCACATTGACGTATTGTCGTGTGATATAGAACATCAGGAGATTGAGAAGTAAGCATTTCTTTTATCTGTTTTGATACTCCAAATTTTGTTTGCTTAGTGAGCAAATACTTTCCTTCGATAGCCTTATGATTTGCACGAATAATCTGAGTAAGCTTCTTCGCTCCAGCTATACTAAACTTGTCTGAAATCGGAACGATAAGACGGTCAGCAGCAACGATGACATTCACAAGTATCGCTCCTGAACCAGGAGCCGAATCTATGATGATATAATCAAAATCGCCATCAACTCGCTTAAGCAACTCATATAAATAATGTGTTGCCTCTTGCGTATTGTCCTCTATACTCAATTCTATATTGTGCGCATCTTCGTCTAAAGAAGAAGATCCTGGAATAATCCACAGATTTTCACATACACATGCAGGTTGTATCTCAACATCATCATCATTGAGATATGTAGAGAGATTAACAGAGTTCTCTACATCTACAGCGCTTTGCATTGTCAGATTACACTGTGCATCACAGTCAACAAGCAAAACCTTTTCGCCAAGCTTTGACAAAGCTGCAGCAAGATTAAAACTAGTCATAGTCTTGCCTACCCCACCTTTATGGTTTACTACTGCTATTTTTACTGCCATAATCACTTTTTTTTAGTATTACTTGAGAAGAACAGAATATGTAGAAAGAAGAGAAGTTCCAATCAGTTCCTTCATACTCTTCCCTGTTTTTTTCGCCTCTTTGCGAAGAGCTTTCAAGAGTGTTTCTGGTAATTGGATTGTTACAGAAACTTCCTTCACTCCTTCAATTAATGACTTACGAGGCCTACCCCAGTTTTCGAGTGACTTTTTCTTTGTTCTATTCACACTCTCTTGCTTCCCTACATTAATACCTGGTGCATTATCGACTTCGTTACTAACACTAGAATCAGCATCATTTAATGACAACGAAGCAGGAGTAACGTTATTCAAATAATCGACATTTCCTTTCTTTTTTATAGCCATAACTTTTTTGTTTTAAACGTTTTACACCGCAAAGATACAATATTTATATTTAACAATCAAGAATATTCATAAAGTTTAACTATAATATTTAATATATAACAAGTAATATATTTAATAAATAAGAAATAAAATAAATATTAAATAATAGATTACATAAATATTAAATATTAATACAAATATATAATAAATATAAATAAAGATATTTAATAAACAATATAATTAATATTTATTAAACAATATACTTTGCTTATATGGTGTTTTTGTTGTATCTTTGCAACAGGGTAGTAAAGTAATTGTTATTGAGGTATAAAGAAAATGACACATAATCAAATTATGGAAAGAATGAATGATGATATACCTTTTGAGCATCAGATGATGTTCATAGTTAAGGACTACGACCGCAAGGTTGAAGAGAACATGGAGCTTCGCAAGGAAGTGGAAGAACTTTCTGCAGCCCTGGAAAAGCAAGGAGCGGAGCTGAAGAAAGCAAAGAAGGAACTCAAAAAGATGCCTTCTTTGAAGGATAAGGCGATGCAGCTAGAGGCTGTTAGGCGTAAGAACGATAAGCTGGCCAAGCAAGCAATTTTGCTTCATAAATGCGTGGCGTATGTACGCAACCAAACTCGCCATCTGCTGACAATGGTCGAGGTTCCTGGCTTGCGAGACCTGGAGCAGCGCATGAGCGAGGCTCTTAAAAAATATGACGAATAGTTTGCTCAATTCAAAGAAAACAAGTATCTTTGCAGCCTAGTAAACGCAGGCGTTCACAGAACTTATTCTATGTTCGTCGATATTCTTGAAAAATCGCCAAAACAAGAGGTGGGGTAGGGATAAATCTCTACCCCTTTTATATAAGTTTTTTAGTTTGGAGCCATCCGCGAGTGAAGCATAGATATTTTTTACCCCCAAATGTTAAAGTTTAGTTAACGTAGCGGAAAAGCTACCTAAATATTTGGTATTTTGTAGCTTTTTAGCTACCTTTGCAGTGTCATTCAGACAAAGAGTTCTTTTACATGTTTAATTACAACAATGAAACACAATCAATTGTACAATGAGTTGACTAAAGCGGGATGCTTTATCACTCGACATGGTGCCGAGCACGATGAATGGTTCAATCCCAAGAATGGGATGAAAATCAGAATTCCAAGACATGGTAGCCATGAGGTTAAGATGAGCGTGTTGCGTGATGGACATGTGGAGAACTCTTTTTATGGGAATTTTAAACAAATAAGATATATGGCAAAGAATGTAGTGCTGATTTTAGAATATGGTAATGGCGGATACTCTTGTTACAATGATGAGCCATTGGGTAATTATGGTGTCATAGATGGCGATGGTGCGACCGCTGAGGAAGCCAAGGCCGACTTCATGAAGGCTCTTCAGGAATGTAGGGATGATGACCCTAACAACAAGGCCTTGCAAGACTTGACGTTTACATATAAGTACGACGTGCAAGCTTTCTTCAAGGAGTTCTCCTTTCTCAACGCTACCGAGATTGCCAGACGTGCAGGCATCAACCCATCACTCATGCGCCAGTATGTAAGTGGAGTCAAGACCGCTGGAGAGAAAACATACCAACGACTCAACGCCTGTATGGACAATATTAAAGCGGATTTACAAGCAGCCGTCTTTTGATGGTTGTGTTTTCATAAAGTAATTAAATGAACTCTTTAAGCCCCTGGTGCGTGACGCATCGGGGGCTTTTTGTGCCCAAATGTTGTCAGCATCATGGCTTTATCACAAACTCGACGGCATCGATGGAAATGGTGGAGTGGGAAGTTTCACCGAAGAAGAGAAGAATATGCTCCGTGGAGCACTATGCGAGGTTTCAAACCGCATACGTGCTGCTGCAGACTGAATTTGAACAAAATCTCTTTTCTTGCATCATTTAGCCTTTTTCCATCGGTCAAACATACCACGAACGCACAAATTTCGTTAAAATCCGTGAGTTTTATGGCACTCACTTCCTATTTGGTTATATGACTTTTTTTTATAACCTTTGCAGCAAATTTTAACGCTATGCCAAAAAAGATGAACATAACCCAAAAGGACCTAGACCGTGTTAAGAAAAGGTGCCTAGAAAGCTTAGGAGACTTCTTAAGCGAGTTGTGTCGTGACAAATTGATGGGTCCCACTAGCGTTGAAAAGATTTTCAGTTTCGATCACACTACATTTAAACGGATATGTGAAAAGGATCAAACCATAACTGTTAAAACGATGGCTAGGACGATGGGAATCATAGCAAGTTTCCTCAATGGACTTAAGGAAACATGTGACAAGGAACTGAAAAATCTCCAGGAAGATGATAAAATGAAGTTAAGTCTGAAAAGGAAAAAGATTGATGTGTTGAATAAAAAGAGAGTGAAATGCACGGAAGCCATGGAAAAATACAAGAAGACTTTCGGTATTATAGCAATCAGCTTCTTGGAACTAATCGGACAAAACGATGATTTTTAATCATTAAATAAGAAATAACCGGTCAAGATGCTAACATCTGAAGCCAAGTATTAACATTAAATAATCAACAACAAAAAGAATGTAAACACAACCTTACCCGCCCCCACACCTTACGATAGTAGGCGCTCGGCAGTTCTCCAGCGGCTTACGCTAAAAACGTTAGCGCAAACACACGTCCTCTGCTAAAATGAGGCGGAAACAGTTAATCAACATAAAAACAATAAAAGAAGATGAAACTTTTTTTTTATAGGAAATTTATTCGCTTCGTAATAAAGCACTTCACCATCGTTATCAACAATACCATACAGATGAATGGTGGACAGTATATCGAACACATGAACAACTATCAGGGAAAGGAGGATGAGAAATGTCTGGACAAAGAATGATCATCATGAACGCTGGTAGCTCGTACTTCGAGCATGTGGAAAACTATTATGGCAGCAATGCCTGTGAGCAAAACTCATGCAGAAATGCTGAGATGCCGGCTGAGCTGAAAACGGAAAAGGCTCAGAGGATTAAGAACAACCTGATAGAGATAGGCTTGGTAACCGAAAATTTCATGCCTTCAGGACTGTCATCATCCGAAGCTGCCATCCTTGCCAACCAGATAGGTACAGAGTTGAAAATCGATAATATATGGAGCGTATTCGGCAATTATTGGGGTCCGAATCCGAACTCGATGAGAGCCGCCTACAACCGAGGAATGGATCAGAAGAAAACGATTCCCTTCCTCGAAAAAGTGATGCCTGCTATCAGAGGATAAACTTATAGGTAGTATTCAAGTTTCACAAGTTCAGAAGTTAAAGGAGTTAAAGAAGTTATCGCTCCCTACGGTCGCTGAGGAGTTAAGACAATAGTCTTTTTGGCGTAGTTTTTTAAGCAGCAAGACATACGTCTTAACTCCTTAACTTCCTTAACTCCTTTAACTTCCTGATATGCGAAAGTTCAGGTAGTACTAGTACGCGTACATAGTACGTACTAGGTAGAAGCGAGAAATTTGCCTTACCTTTGCCCCCGGAATTCAGAACCAATGCGGTCTGAGTTTCGGGGGCTTTTGTGTATCTGCACATCAACCGTGGTGGGAGCCTCCAATTTTCTAAATTATTTAAAATGATGGAAGTGAAAGCGTATGTGTTCAGTCCTCCTCCTTACAGACGGCTGAGAGTAGTGAAAACGGAAGAGGGCATTACCCCACAAACCAATCTTTTATTAACGAAATAACATGACAGAAACACAACATGTAATTGCACTGAACCCTTATCGCAAGGGCAATAAGGGGAAGGTGTTTTCCAACAGTATGGCGGTGTATGACAAGGTGATTGCATCGCCGGAAATCAGGAAGATGATTCAGCAGATTAGGGGCGAACTGCCTATCCCGAAGGTGAATGCCAACGATGAGAAGGCGGTGAAGAAGGCGCAGGACAGGCTGAAGAGCGAACTGCCTTTCTTCTGTCCCCACTACGGCATTTTCAAGAACAATGTGCGCAGACAGGAGAATGCCCAGCCCGAGAGCTTCATGTTCCAGACTATCATCGACGTGGATGACAGGGAGTATGTAGACAAGGCTATCGAGAAGGCAAGGGAGCTGAACTGCTCTGACAGCATCTGGAACGGCTCGCTGCTGCACCTCTGCTACAGTGCCCGGAAGAAGCTGCACATCGGTATCAGACTGCCGGTGGGAATGACCATCGAGGAGACGCAGAAGGCGTATTGCGAGGCGCTGGGGGTGCCGTATGACGAGAGCTGCATCACACCCGAGAGAATGATTTATCTTACGGATAAGGACTCGGAAATCTACAGGTCGAAGATGTGGTGCGCCGTGCTGAGCGAGAAGGAGATTCTGATGCGAAGGCAGGCGTATCTGGACCGCGGACTGACCGTGGACGGAAGAGGGAAAGTTAATAGTTTACAGTTAAAAGTTAATAGCAATGGTAAGAATAATGAAAATAATAGACTATCGGGCAACGACGGCAATCCTGCTGTTTCTGCTGGCTCTGCTGTTCAGCCTGCCCAACCTGGTGATAGCCATGGTGCTGATGCTCCTCATATCGGGCATTCTGGAGGCAATCAGAATGCTGGCGGACTGGAAGCCAGGGAGAAGAATCTGATTGCGTTTGACCTCTTTACGCAGGCTGCCGGACTCGGGGGTATGGAGATTGATACCGTGGGGTCGAGACACTCCTCGCTGCTGGCTATCATGAGCGCCGGTGCTTCGAGGGTGATGGAGGAAGAGGAACTGATGAAGGTGGTGAGGGTGAAAATGCCGAGCTACTATCAGGAGAACGACTGCCATCAGCTGATTCACGACTTCTATGCGAAATATGCTGACAATACGAAGCCGATGTCGAGGGAAGTGATGAGGGTGAATGCGCTTGCGGAGCAGAAGGCCAGCCAGCAAGTTAATAGTTTACAGTTGAAAGTTAATAGGGGTAATCAAAAAGTTAATAGTTTACAGTTAACAGGTAATAGGGCTGATGAGGATTATCCTGACCCGCCGGAGATGCCGAAGAAACTGCCGAAGCTGGTAGAGCTGCTGATATCGAGGACGCCGGAAATTTATAAGCCGGCTGTGGCGCACGCTATCTTCCCGCCGCTGGCTACGCATCTCTGGAAGACGAGGTTCCGGTATATTGACAACGTGGAGCACGAGGCGAGACTGATGACGCTGCTGCTTGCGGGTACCGGAGCGGGTAAGAGTAGCGTGAACAGGCCCATCGATTTCATTATGGAGGATATCAGGCTGAGGGATGCTGAAAACCTGAAGCGCGAAAAGGCGTGGAAGGATGAGATGCTGCGCAAGGGTGCCAACAAGGATAAGCGCAAGAGACCTGAAAACCTGATTATCCAGGAGATTGATGCGGATATGACGAACCCGGCTTTCGTGATGAGAACGGCTGAAGCGCAGGAACATTTCCTCTATACTTCGCTCAATGAGCTAGACCAGTTTGATGCGCTCAAGGGCAGCGGAAACCAGCAGTTCCGTATCATGTGTCTTGCCGCAGACCCGGGTAACAAATACGGACAAACTCGCGTGGGAACGATGAGTATTACGGAGCGTGTTACCATCCGGTTCAACTGGAATGCATCTACCACCATCCAGAAGGGTCAGCGGTACTTCTCTAAGGTTCTTACCGATGGTCCTATCAGCCGTATCAACTTCTGTACCATCCCCGAAAGGGAAATCGGCGAAGATATGCCTGTTTACGGAACTTATGATGAATCGTACCGCGAGGCGCTACGGCCTTACATCGAAAATCTGAACAAAGTAACGGGCTTGATTGAGTGTAAGGAGGCGTTTCAGCTTGCCCTCAAACTGAAGGATGAGAATGCTGAGTTTGCCCGGCTGTCGCAGGACAGGACGTTTGAGAATCTCTCGTTCCGTGCCAATGTCATCGCTTACCTGAAGGCGTGCGTGCTGTATGTAGCCAATGGTTGCAAGTGGGAGCCGGAGATTGACGAGTTTATCCGCTGGAGCGAGCAGTATGACCTGTACTGCAAGATGCGGTTCTTCGGCGACATGATTGCGAAGGAGAACTTTATGGCGGAGAAGAGTTCGAAGCGTGGACCTCAGAATCTTTTACAGATACTGCCCGATAGCTTTACGGCTGCGCAGTTGCTTGCCATCCGGCTGGAGCATGGTTTGGATGCGAAGGGTACCGATATGATGATCAGGCAGTGGCTGCACCGGAATTACATCAGGCGGGCGTATCAGTATACGGGCAAGCGTGACAGTTGTGACAGTTGTGACAGTTTTGAGAAGCTTAAGTACCGTCATGACGGTATGGTTATTGAATCTTAAATTTATTTTTACTTATGCAGATAGTTTTAAAACGTATAGCGAAGAAGAAGACCTACACGATAGGTCGCCTTTACATCCTGAAGGATGAGGATGTGAAGAAGCGCACGATTGAGAGTGTGAACAAGTGCAGGGGGCTGAAGACGGTGTGCGAGGTACCCCAGGAGAAGCTGAATGCGGACTCGTATTTCTGTGATACGCTGGAGCCGTGCTGGCGCAACCTTCTGGGTGTGGAGCTAAGTCCTGCCGAGGAGAATGTGCGGTTGGGGCGTGTATCGGGCAAGAAGGCGCAGAAGATGAAGGGCAAGACGGCGATACCTGAGGGCACTTATCCGGTGGTGATCAGCAAGTCGCCGAGGTTTCAGATGTGGTTGCCGCTGCTGTTGGGTGTCCCCAATTTTGAGGGCATCCGCATCCATGCCGGCAATTATCCCGATGATACGCAGGGCTGCATCCTGGTGGGTGAGAACCGTGTAAAAGGCATGGTTGTAAACTCCCGCATCTGGCTCCACCGCCTCATCAATGCCATTACCGCTGCGAGAGATAGGGATGAGAGCATTTGGGGAACGATTTTGTAATGTTGAATGTTGAGTGTTGAATGTTGAATTAGGCTAGCGCCCTTGAGTCCGTTAGGCAAAAAATCAACATTCAACATTCAACACTCAACATTCAATTCAACATTCAACATACAACATTAATAATTAAACATTTTTATATCATGAAAAAAAATATGAAAACAAAAAAAGAAGAGATGAAGAATGAAAAGACAGCGGGTAATGCTGTCGTGTTTGAAAACCCTGAATTCGGTAAGATTCGCACCTTGACCGATGAAAACGGGGAGCCCTTGTTCTGCGCAAAGGATGTCTGTGATACGCTGGGATATAAAAGAGCAAGATGCGCTGTGTATCAGCTAGTTAACCCACATGATGCTGTAAAACACAGCATAAGGGTAACGACTGGTATCAAGAAGGATGGAAGTGAGGCAAAGCGCTGGTGCCAGCTTCTTTTCGTCAACGAGAGCGGATTCTATGCTTTGGTTCTCGGCTCCAAGCTTCCAACGGCGGTGAAGTTTAAAAACTGGGTTACTTCCGAGGTGCTGCCGCAGATTCGCAAGACGGGCGGTTATATTCCGGTAAAGCAGGGCGAGAGTGATGAGGAGACGATTCGACATGCTGAAGAGATTCTCAGAGCTACACTCAAGGAGAAGGAGAAACTGCTGAAAAACCAGCAGGTACAGATTGATCAGCAGAAGAAACTCATCGGAGAGCAGGATACGGAGATTCGTCGGCTGAACGGTGTGGTGGACGAACAGGTGGTTTGCATCGCCAAGAACGGTGAGAACATCATCCAGTTGGAGAATCAGGTGGATCATCTTCTGCCAAAGGCGCTCTACACCGACAATGTTCTCAACTCAGTTTCCTGCTATACCACCACGCAGATTGCGAAGGAGCTGGGTATCACGGCACAGGAGTTGAACCGCCAGCTCTGCGCCCTTCATATCCAGTACTACCAGAGCGGCCAGTATCTGCTCTATGCCGATTATGCCCACATGGGCCTGGCGAAGAGCCGCACCCGCTACTCTACCCACCCCGACCCTCACTGCGATGGGGCACAGGAGAAACTGGGCACCGCCTACACCCACACCTACCTCGTATGGACAGAAAGAGGAAGGAAGTTCATACATTTAAAGGTAAAAGGGTAAAAAAGTAAAAAGGTAAAAAGAGCCTAGCTTACCCCCCGCTAGGCTCTTTTTACCGTTTTTAGGGGACCAGCGATGGAATCGCTGGGGACGGGGACAGGAAGGGGGAAAGCCTCTTTCTGCCCCTTTCTGCCCCTTTCTGCCCCTTCCTGCCTCTTCCTGCCTCTTCCTGCCTCTTCCTGCCCCTTTGCGTCCCTTTGCGCCCCGTTCTGCCTCTTCCTGCCCCTTTGCGCCCCGTTCCCAGCGATTCCATCGCTGGTCCCCTAAAAAAAAGGAGAAAAATTTGGTAATTAGTGAATAAAGCCGTAACTTTGCATGCTCTTAAGCAGAATAAAGGAAACAGATTAGTAATTAAAAGCAAATATGAATTATCATACGACATCAATAACGACAAACAGGAAACATCACTACCGGGAACTGCTGGCTATCGGCATTCCTATCATCATAGGACAGCTGGGTACCATCATCCTGGGATTTGCTGATACGCTGATGATAGGACATCACAGTACACCGGAGCTGGCGGCTGCCGGACTGGTGAACAATATCTTCGGTCTCGTTTTCGTATCCTATATGGGATTCACCTACGGACTCACTCCTATCATCGGACGGCTCTACGGCGAGGAACGGACCGACTGCATCGGACAGAAAGTGCGCAATGCCTTCTGTGCCAACATGCTGACGGGCTTCATCTTCACCCTCGCCCTCGTTGTGCTCTACCTGAATCTGGGGCGCATCGGACAGCCTGAAGAGCTGCTCTCGCTCATCCGTCCTTACTTTCTGGTAAACCTCGCCTCGGTGCTCTTCATGGGCATCTTCTTCACGATGAAGCAATTTCTTGACGGACTCGGACAGACCAAGGTGGCGATGTGGGCGATGATTGGCGGCAACGTAATCAATATCCTGGGCAACTGGGTACTGATTTATGGTGTGGCGGGGTTTCCGGAACTGGGTTTGCTGGGAGCCGGTATTTCGACGCTGGTGAGCCGCATTCTGATGGCGCTGGCGATGGTGGGCATGCTGATGACGGGCAAGAATTTCGGGGAATACAGACGCGATATTCTGCACAGTTCTCTGACCAAGGCAGACTTCAGGGAGATGAACCGGTTGGGCTGGCCTGTGGCACTGCAGCTGGGCATGGAATCGGCTGCCTTCACGCTGAGTTGTGTGATGGTGGGCTGGCTGGGAACCATTCCGCTGGCGGCTCATCAGGTGATGATTACCCTCTCGCAGCTCTTCTATCTCGTGCTTTCGGGCATGGCGGCTGCGCTGGCTATCCGCGTGAGCCATTTTATGGGTCAGAAGGACTACGGAGCTGTTCGCCGCAATGCCTACGACGGGTTCCGGCTGAACCTGCTGTTCTCGCTGTGCATGGGTTTGCCGGTGTTCCTGCTTCGCCATCAGATAGGTGGCTGGTTTAATGATAATGTGGAGGTGCAGGCGTATGTGGCTACGCTGATTATCCTGATGATGGTATATCAGTTTGGCGACGGACTGCAGTATACCTTTGCCAATGCGCTGCGTGGCATCGCCTGTGTGAAGCCGATGGTGCTCTATGCCTTCATCGCCTATTTCGTCATCTCCTTGCCGCTGGGCTACACCCTAGGTTTCCCTTGCGGCCTAGGCATTCTGGGCATCTGGTTAGCCTTCCCGTTCGGTCTGACCATAGCGGGAGAAATGTATCGCAGAAGATTTGAGAAGGAATTGAAAAAGATTGAGGAATAAGAATTAGGCACGGATTACACGGATTACACGGATTTATAGAGACATGCTCAAAACGAGTTATAATCTCGAAAAAAAATCCGTGTAATCCGTGTAATCCGTGTAATCCGTGCCTAAAAAAAACTGACGGGATTTACTCAGCAACCTGCTCAGCACGATCATCTACGTTCTCACCCTCTGTAGGAGCGAGAGTAGCCTTGAAATCGGTGATGCCGTACTTAGCAAGAATGTTGTACCACTGGAGGAGCTTCTTGATATCGCTGTCGTGAACACGGTCGCGATCGTAGTTAGGAAGAACCTCAGCAAAATAAGCGTGGAGCTCAGCAACAGGCGCCTTCTTGTAGTTGAAAGTGCTAGGCTTGCCCTCTTCCTTCTTGCTTACGCTGTCGAGCACTTGCCAGAGTGGCACCTCATCATCGTCTGTATACATAGCGATGTCACCAAGGCTTGTTACGCGGTCGGTAGCGAAAGCTGGGATACGCTTGTGAGTCTCATCGAGTGTTTCTACGATGAGGTTTCTGTTACCTCTTGATACCAATTTATAAAGGCCTGGTTTGCCTGCAATTGAAAGGATTGTTTCCATTGTCTTTTCTGTTATTCTTTATTATTAATGATATCCAATAATTTCCTTACCTGTGCATCGATATCCTGCTCGCCATCGTTCACGATTTCGAAATCGGAGCGGGCTGCAAGCTCTTCCTGCGGCATGACGGCATCTATCCACTGCTGCGCCTTCTCTGCCGGGATATGGTCGCGCTGCATAATGCGCTGGATGCGGACCGGGACGGGAGCCGTTACGCAGACCACGAAATCGAGGTGGATACGGCGGTAGAAACCGCTATCGAAGAGAATGGCACTCTCCATCCACTCATAGCTGCTCTGCTCGAAATCGCGCGCCACAGCCGGATGAACCACATCGTTGACAGCCTGCTTGTTAGCCTCGCCAGCCAGCAGAAACTGAGCCAGCACGGGCTTCTGCAAAACGCCCTCTGCACTGTAAACCTGCTCGCCCACCAGCTTCTTCAAACCAGCCTGCAAGCGGGCATCGGTACGCATGAGCCGCTTAGCCTCTGCATCGCAGTCGTAAACCCGGATGCCCTGTTTCTCCAATATCCGGCACACATAGCTCTTTCCGCTACCTATACCGCCCGTTATCGCAATCTTCATCACGATGAATTATAAATTGTAAATTATAAATAACAGAACTTTCGCAAGTTTTACCCCACACGCCCTGAAAGGGCAGAAGCTCCTAGCCCAGGGTAACACCCTGGGTAATTACGGACGCAAACCTGTCGCCCTGTAAGGGCAAAAGCTTTAAAACTCCAGGCAATACATAAAGCTTTTGCCCTTACAGGGCGCCTTGTTGACTGCCATTATACCCAGGGTGTTACCCTGGGCTAGGAGCTTTTGGGCTTTCAGCCCGTACTTGAACCACATGCGAAAGTTCAGTTAATCATCATTGCTGTTCCAGCAGATAATCTACCGTTTCCAGTTCGAGATGCGCCTTGCTCACCGAGCGCGGCACGCTGCGCAACTGGAGTTTGCACTTGTCAGAAGGGTTGTTAGCCAGATCGTTATAATCTACTACCACCTTAAACTGGCTCGGCTTGATGGTTCTGAAGAGGCTGGCTCCGATGGTGAATCTTACCGCCACTTTAGATGGGAAGGTACGGAGCACCATGTTATCAGGCATGTTGATGGCCGTAACAGGCACCTCGACCGACTCTTCGGTAAGCACATCAGGATATACCGCCAGACGCACCATCTGAGGCACAATCTTCATGCCACGTATCTTCTTGATAGGTACGCTGCGATGAATGGTATCCTGCAGGTTGCGCATGTTGAACGGCTCGATTTCTACCGATTCCAACTGGTCGAGCTGCTTCTTGTTGGCATAAACCGTAACCGTAGACGGCAGGAATTCGGTATGTGCCAGATAATAGCTCTTGCTGGTTGTAATCTTACCTCTGAACACCACAGGCACTCGCTTGGAAGAGCCGTAGGTGAAGAAGAAATCGTATTTTGCCGGCTTGATGGAGATCAGTTTGGTAGAGCCATAGAGCTGGGATGCCACCTGTTTCTGCACATCAGCCATCGGAATCTGTCCCGTTCCCGTTTCCTCGTCGGCATAATTGGCAAACCGGAATGTGAGCGGAAGAATCTTGCCTCCGTAAGCATAGGTAACGAGTGTGAATCCCTTATCGCGCACCGTAATATGCACGGTATCAGGGAGTTCGCCGGTTATCACCGCATTGCGGGGCACGCCCGTTAGCTGCACAGGAATATTGAATTCTCTCTCGGTAGTCTCATTGAGCGTCATCATCAGCCAGAAGATGCCGCTGAGAGCGAGAAAGAACAAAAAAATCAGAAACTCCTTATTCAGACCACTGAACAGGAAGTTTCTGACAGCTTTTAATATGCTCTTGATACTATGCATTAGGTGTCTGACTAGCTGCATCAGCAAACACGTAGCCCTTAGCTACAGTGATTACCACGCCACGAGCTATCTCAACATCAACGGTATTAGCCTCAAGGTCAACACGCTTAACAGTGCCATAAACACCGCCGCCTGTAACCACCTTTGTACCCTCTGCCAAAGCATTCTGGAACTTGCGGATTTCCTTCTGCTTCTTCTGCTGAGGACGGATCATAAAGAACCACATGATAGCGAAGATAGCTACCATCATGATGAGAAAACTCATGCTGCTACCACCGGCAGCTGCTTGCAATACTAAATTTGTCATGTCGTTAAAGTATTATCTATTATTATTTTATGTTCTATATATAAATAAGGTGTGGCCAGCAAGAAAGGCCCCCGTTATTTACTCACCCTTGCCCGGAGCGCGGTGAATGCGCGGACGACGGCCGGCTGGGTGCTGGTTGTCTGGGCGCTGTTTGCCGGCATGTTCGCCGTGCTGTGCATGCTGATGCTGCTTGCGCTCAGGCATCTCCTTCTGGATGAGGTTGCGGCTGATGAGCTCGCGGCAGATGCTGTCGAGCATACCGTTAACATAACCGCCGCTGCGAGGAGTGCTGTATGCCTTGGCAAGTTCTACATACTCGTTGATAGTGACGGTAGCCGGGATGCCAGGGAAGTTCATCACCTCGGCGATGGCAATCTGCATGATAATCACATCCATATAGGCAAGACGTGAGAAATCCCAGTTGCGCAAAGCCTCGCTCATATAGCGCTGGTAGGTATCGCAGTTGAGGATGGTAGCACGGAAGAGCTTGCGTGCAAACTCTCTGTCTTCAGCATCCTTATATTCCGGCAGCAATTCCTGCTTGGCCTTAGCTTCCGGGTCGAAACGCTTGATAGTCTTCAATACGAAAGTATCTATGATATCCTTGTCATCGTTCCAGTAGAGGCTCTTCTCCTCGAGGAATGCATCAAGATCTTCATTATTCTGAATAAACTGCTTGTAGATGCGGCGCCATACCTCACGGTCGCGGCTGTACTCGTCGAGATCGGCGAGTTCCTCATCAATAGCACCGCTTACATAATCAGCATAGAAATCACTAGACGTAATAGCTGTATACACTTTGCGTACCATTTCAATATCCTCATCCCAGTTGGAATGCTTAACATCTATCCATTCGAGCAGCATCTTGTTCTCTTCGAGCTGCAGAGCGAACTTATTGAATGCGAAACGTGGTGAAGGTTCCTGCTCACCCTCTCTCTTGGCACGAGCCACATCTACATCGTAGCGCTTGCGTGCCTCCTGAGTGATGGCAACGATGAGCTGCAACATGTAGTTGTACAAATCGTATGACTTGGAGAGACTAAACATCAGCTCCTTCTCAGCGTTATCCATGTTATGATCGCTGTTTTGATAGTATGCGTAGGTTAACTGCACAATCTTACGTCTTATCAAATCCCTATTAATCATTCTCTAATGTTTTTAAAAGATTCATTTATTAAATTACTTAATACGCTTGCAAAAATACACATTAAATAGGTAATAGACAAGAAAACGGGCAAAAATTTCAGTTTATTTAAGCAAAAAATTGTATTTTCAATATTTTTTCTGCATATAAAACCTGTTTTTCGGCAAAAAGTTTGCTCATTCCAAATTATTTTAGTAATTTTGCACCCGCTTTAAGCAAAGCTAATCCGTGTGATGGCGAGTTAAGGCACATTTTTTATTAATAACTTAATTTAGAGTAACACAAAATGAAAGAGATTAATGTAACAGGTCAGAAGCGTACAGACCTTGGCAAGAAAGCTTCTAAGACATTGCGTAAGGAAGGATTGATTCCATGTAACCTTTATGGTGAGAAGAAGGGCGAGAACGGTGCTCCTGAGGCTTTGTCATTCGCAGTTCCATTCGCTGAGTTGCGTAAAATCATCTACACTCCTCATGTATACGTTATCAACCTCATCATCGACGGTGAGAGCCACACAGCTATCATGAAGGAGATCCAGTTCCACCCAACAACAGACGCTCCTCTGCACGTTGACTTCTACGAGGTTAACGACCAGAAGCCTATCACTATCGGTATTCCAGTTAAGTTGACAGGTCTTGCACAGGGTGTACGTGATGGTGGTCGTATGAACCTCTCTATCCGTAAGATCAACGTTACAGCTCCTTACCAGGTTATTCCTGAGCACCTCGATATCGACGTTACTGAGTTGAAGATCGGTAAGAGCATCAAGGTAGGTGACCTCTCATTCGAGGGTCTCGAGTTGGCTACAAGCAAGGCTGTTGTAGTTTGCTCTATCAAGATGACACGTAACGCTCAGCTCGCAGCTCAGGCTGCTGATGATGCAGAGGCTTAATCACTGAGTCATCTAGAGATTTTACGAACCTGAGTAAAGCATTATCAAACATTGGATAAATATTTGATTTGTGGGCTTGGTAACCCTGGCGATGAATATGCCGGCACCAGGCACAACACAGGATTTATGGTATTGGACGCTTTTGCTAAAGCGTCCAATATTCATTTTGAGGATAAGCGATATGGCTTCGTAGCCGAGACTACGCTCAAGGGAAGAAAGATTTTCCTGCTCAAACCTACTACATTCATGAACCTCAGCGGTAATGCGGTAAGATATTGGCTGAATCAGGAAAAGATTGACCAGAGCCGACTGCTCGTTATCAGCGATGAGCTAGCCCTGCCTCTGGGTGCTTTCCGACTGAAGGCGAACGGCAGCAACGGCGGCCATAACGGATTGGGACATATCCAGCAGCTTATCGGCCAGAACTATGCCCGCCTGCGCATGGGCATCGGCAACGATTATCCACGTGGCGGCCAGATAGACTGGGTGCTGGGCAAATATACTGAGGAAGACATGAAACAGCTGCAGCCGGCCATCGACCTGGGTGTAGAGATTATCAAGAGCTTCGTATTGGCTGGTATCGACATCACCATGAACCAATACAATAAGCTAGGAAAGAAATAATCATGAAAGAATCAGCAAGAATAGACAAGTGGCTCTGGGCTGCCCGCATTTACAAGACCCGCAGCATTGCTGCCGATGCCTGTAAGAATGGCCGCGTCATGGTAGGAGGCGTAACGAGAAAGCCTTCCTTCATCATCAAGCGTGGCGATGTGGTGAACGTCAAGAAAGCCCCTATCACCTACTCTTTCGAGGTTCTCGACTGTATAGAGCAGCGCGTAGGTGCCAAGATGCTGTATGGTGTCTATAAAAACGTAACCGACCCTAAGCAATACGAGCTCCTGGAGATGAGCCGCATCAGCGGATTCGTAGATAGAGCCCGAGGCACTGGTCGCCCTACAAAGAAAGAACGCCGTGCCCTGGACGCCTTCGTAGCTCCAGCCATGTTTGGATTTGACGAAGAAGACTGGGACGAAGATGAAGAATAAAAGAATCCCCTATACATCTTTTACACTGTATAGGGGATTTTTTTATTCCCATTGAGCATTCTTCTTTTGCTGGCTCTTTTCATGAATAATCAACCCGACAGCAAAAAGACAAATCAGGATGAGTGCTCCACAAATCATTGCGAAATTAATTTCTTGTGTAGTCATAATTATTTTCCTTTCTTTTTTACTTTGCAAATATACAACATTTTAAGATACGATGCAAGAAAATTGGGATAATTATTGCTAAAAATATACGAAATGGAAACTTATATGTAATATTTGGCTGCTTATTTTAAAATAATGCTTAAAATATTTGGAGCGAATAGAGAAAAAAACATACCTTTGCATCTAGCAAAAATGATGGAATCAGCATACACACTGATAACTAATCATACTCTATATGAGCATTATATACTATCAATTTAAAATATTAGAGATTATGAAAAAATTATTCGTTATGGCAGCTATGGTACTGTCTTCAGTAGGTGCTTTCGCACAGTACAATGCAGGTGACATCACCATTCAGCCTAAAGTAGGTTTGAGCATTGCAGATTACACAGACGTAGATGACTCTAAGACACGTGCCGGTGTTGTTGCTGGTGCAGAATTGGAGTATCACGTTTCTCCTATGTTCGGTCTTAGCGCAGGTTTGCTCTACTCTATGCAGGGCTGCAAATATGATGAAGACAAGGCAACTGTAACCCTCAAGAATGATTACATCAACATTCCTGTTCTTGCTAACGTATACGTAGCTCCAGGTTTGGCTCTCAAGGCTGGTCTTCAGCCAGGTTTCAAAGTAAGCAGCAAAGCTAAAGCAAAGGTTGGCGGTACTTCAGTTTCTACTGATATCGATGACGATACATTCAAGTCATTCGACCTCTCAGTTCCTGTAGGTATCTCTTACGAGTACATGAACATTTGTCTGGATGCTCGCTACAACATCGGTGTAACAAAGGTTATGGACGGCACTGATAGCAAGAACTCTGTATTCCAGGTTACATTGGGTTACAAGTTCGCTCTCTAATCGAGAACTCTTGACAAGACAAAATAACAATCCCCGCTCCTCATTACGAAGAGCGGGGATTTCTTTTTTTCTCGTCATATCTGTCTGAATAAGCCTCACGTAAACATGGAGTGAGGCTTACTATCGTTTTAAATGAAGCTTACTTCATTTTCTTTTCTAGAACATTCTGCCGCCTGGACGACCACCGCCAAAACCGCCATTGAATGGACGGCCATGGAAATTTGGACGACCACCAGGACCTTCAGGTCCACCCCTATGGGCATCCTTGCCTCCGAAGAGATTCAGGCGGTAAATCACATGAAGCATCGCATAGCTGTTGATGGCATTATACTCCGTATCCGTGCGGGATGTAGCAGAAATGGCACGAGAGAAGGTGCTCTGCTGGCGGAGAATATCGTAGAACTGCAGCATGATGGTAAGAGGCTTGCCCTTCAGGAAACCCTGAGAGAGCTGCGCATTCCATACAAACTCATCCGTATTCATGCTGCTGTCGCTATAACCGCGGCGGCTGCTGATAGAGAGGCTTGAGTTCAGACTGGTGCCCCAAGGCGCTGTAAGCGTCATGCTAGGACCATAAGAGAACTGCCAGGTATTGAGGTTGCTGTTAGGCTGCAACTTGTTTGTAGCATGGTTATAATTCAATGTTCCATCGAGCGAAAGCTCCAGCCAGTTGTTACGATAGCTGAAAGAGAGGCGCTCTCTCCAAGTAGTACTGCGGGTGGTATTCTTCTGTGAATCAGACTGCTTGTCGAGACTCAGATAACTCACATAGTTGTTGTAACCCAAGTAGGTGTCGGTATTCAAGTTCCATACACCAGCACTATCGATAGAGCAGTTGAACATAAAGGCTCCCATCACATTCCAGTTGCCATTGATATTCTCAGGCCGGGTGATTCTACCACCAGTCTTCTCATCGTAGGTCACCTTGTTGCTGATGCTATTGTTGGTGGTTGAGAAGTTGATGAAAGTCATGACACCCTTGTTGTGGTTCTGCACGAAATTGTTGTAGAACAATCGGAAGTTCTGAGTGAACGATGGCTTCAAGCCAGGGTTACCCTTCGAGATGTTCAGCGGGTCGCTGTTATCCGTGATGTCAAGCAACTGAGAGATGCTTGGCTGCGCTGTGGTACCACGGTAGTTCACGCGCAGGTTGCTCATCTTTGAGAAGCGATAACGGAAATCGAGGGTTGGACTGAAATTGGTAACCGTGCGGACGGTATCCTTATGATTGCCCATATAATCGTAGATGAAGTTGGAGCGCTGTGGCTGAATCATTACACCGAAGTTGAGATTATATTTGCTTCGGATGAATCGCATCATTACCTGAATATCATGAGTATAGTTCTTATACTCAGAATACTTACTCAAATCCTTATCCTTGTAATTATCAAGCTGACCGGCAAACGGATTCAGGTAACTATCCCAACCACGATATTCATGATCTCCTGTCATCGCATACTTGCTGAAATCGTAGGTGCTGCGGTCGCTCTTGGAGTAGCTGTAAGTAAACTTATAGCTGAACTGCAGGAAGGTAGCCTTCCAGAGCGGCTCACTATAGGTCAACTGGCCCGCATAGCTGTAATTCTTCGAAGGAGTCAGGTTATAGCGGTTGGTCTGATAAGTAGAATCCTTACCCTCCGCTGTCTGTACGAGATAGAGCTTGGCATTGTTGAGTGAGATGCTCTTGCTGTCATTATCCGTATATTTGGCATCCACACGGAAGGTGATGTTACGTCCCTTGTTGCCCAACTTGCGGTTCACCTGCAGCATACCCCTGATATTGTTATTATCAGAATAGGTGATTCCGTTAGTCAACTGACTGTTCACCATAGCCTCAGCCTTGTCCAACTCCTCAATACCTTCCTCAGAAAGAGGGTCTTTGGAGGTAATGGTATAAGGATCCTTGTTGTAAGAAGCCGACTGGCTGCCACTCAATCCATCGCTGGTACTCCAGGAGATGGAAGGACGGAAGAGGATATTGGTCATGGAATCAGGCATCCATTCCAAGCGGATGTTGCCATTCCAGCTGTTGCTGCGGGAGAAATTCTGAGTCAGGCTGTTGCTGAACGAAGAGCTGCTACCCATGAAGTTCTCGCTGGAACGACGGCTCCAAATATCGCCATCGCTGTGATTCCAGCGAAGTGAAGTATTGAACTTGAATTTATCTTTCAGTTCATAATTATAGTTAGCACCTATCATCTTGCTGGCATTCAAACCGTTAGCACCTCCGAAACCTCTACCGGGGCCACCGCCTCCGAAACCACGGTCGCTGGTGTTATTGGCATTGGCAAAGAGCATGAATCGGTTGTTATCATTGAAATAACCTCCCATGCCACGCATATTGTAGCGGCTCTTGTTGCCCACACCCAGGTCGATATTGGAAATCAGACCCTTGTTCATACCCTTCTTGACACCGAAGTCGAGCACGGTCTGCTCCTCGCCATCATCAATACCGGTCACCTTAGAGAGATCACTCTTCTCATCGTATGCCTTGATTTTCTCGATGATGCTGGTAGGCAGGTTCTTCAGGGCAGTCTTGGTATCACCCGTCATAAACTCCTTACCGTCTACCAGAATCTTCTTTACTTCCTTACCATTAATCTTGATGGTACCGTCATCGCTCACCTCTGCACCCGGCAGACGCTTTACGAGTTCCTCTACTACAGAGCCTTCCGGTGTGCGATAGGCTGAAGAATTGTACACGAAAGTATCCTCTTTCAGGGTTACCTTCTGAGCCATGGCTGTTACCACTGCGCCTTTCAGCATGATAGCCTCAGCACCCAGCACAATCTTCCCCATAGCCAGATCCTTGTTATCAGAAATTTGGATACGCTTCACAGTAGACTTGTATCCTACGCTCGAAATCTTGAGCAGATACTTGCCATTAGCCGGAGCGGTGACATGAAAGAGTCCGTTCTCATTACTGATGGCACCAGCCACATACGTGCTGTCGCTCTTAAGCAATTGAACAGTTACCTGCTCAATGGCCTCCTTGGTATCGCGGTCGGTAATCTGACCGGATATCAGTCGCTGTTGAGCAAAGGATGCTATTGCCATCAACAGCAGCAGCATCGTCAGAATCGATTTTTTCATTCTTATTTTTAATTTGTTATTATTTCCAACTATGAGTGTTTTCACACATAATCGCTATGATATTCTATTATCATTTTTTGTTACTCGATTGTTTTGACGCGTTAAATACCCCAAGGTTTAATTCATTATGAGATAAAAAACGCAAATTTAGCAACTTTTTTTTTGTATTGTCTCCATTTTAGTGTATCTTTGCACAAAAATTAATACGTTAGAATGTTATGGAACAAAGAGTAATCATATCAACCCAACTGGAAAGCGAACTGGTAAGTGCACTTTCTGAGTGTGAGCACGACAAGCTTTTTGTGCTTACTGATACTACGACATTGGAACTATGCATACCTGTATTGCAGAATTTTTACTGCATGAAGGAAGCCCATATCATCACTATTCCGGCTACCGATAGCCATAAAGACATCGAAAGTCTGATGATGGTATGGAAAGGACTGCAGGAGGGAGGAGCTTCACGCCACTCCTGTATGATTAATCTGGGCGGCGGTATGGTAACCGACTTGGGTGGCTTTGCTGCCAGCACTTTTAAGAGAGGTATCAACTTTATCAATATCCCTACCACCCTGCTGGCTATGGTAGATGCATCGGTAGGTGGAAAGACAGGCATCAACTTCGGCGGACTGAAGAACGAAGTAGGTGTGTTCAACGATTCTAAGTTCGTTATTCTCGATACAGAATTCTTAAAGACGCTCGATGCAGAAAACATCTGTTCGGGCTATGCAGAGATGCTGAAACACGGTCTGATTTCTACAGAAACAATGTGGGAAGAACTGGTCAGTTTCGACCTCGACAAGCCTGATTTGAAGCAGTTGCAGCGCATGGTAGGCGACAGCGTGAAGGTAAAGGAGCGCATTGTAGAGCAGGATCCTCACGAGCAGGGCATCCGCAAGGCACTGAACCTGGGCCATACTTTCGGTCATGCATTCGAGAGTTGGGCATTGAAGCGCAAGCCTATCCTGCATGGTTACGCTGTGGCATTCGGTCTCATCCCTGAACTCTATCTGAGTGTTGCCAAAACCGGATTCCCTACTGAGAAGATGCGCCAGACCGTAAACTTCATCAAGGAATTCTATGGTACACTGGATATTACCTGCGATGACTATGATGAGCTCATCGAGCTGATGCACCATGACAAGAAGAACCAGAATGGCATCATCAACTTCACGATGCTGGGCGGCATAGGCGATATCCGTATCAACCAGACAGCTACGACAGAAGAGATCAAGGAAGCACTTGACTTCTTCAGAGAAGGATAATTCAGCTAAGGAATCTTTCTTCAGAGAATCCCTTTAAAGAAAGATAGAGCGCTTCGGCTTTCCGGTTTCGGTAAGCGGGAGATGCTCTACATGAAGGAATTCCCTTGGAATCCAATATTTATGATCAGATAAGAGGCGGCGAACAGTCGCCTCTACTTTTTCTATCTCCTCATCTTCCGTCAGGAGGACTGCAATCTCTCCAAACTTCCCGTCTTTCTTCTTGGCTATCATGAAAGGTTTTTCAAGATAAGGCTTCAACAGAGCCTCAACCTCTTCTATCTGAATCTTGATGCCTCCGCTGCAAATCACATTGTCTTTTCTGCCTTTGATGCGAAAACGGAGTTTTTCCACCTTATTATATATATAGGATTCTATTTCCACAATATCGTTCGTTACCAGGGGCTCAGCACAGACCTGCGGAGCATCTATTACCAGACATCCTTCATCGGTCTGACTGATTCTGACACTATCGAAAGGCTGGTACCATTCGCTGGCCTCAGCACCGTTAATTCTTCTCAGGGCAATATGCGAGAGCGTTTCGGTCATTCCGTAGGTACTCCAGATGGCAACATCGCCGGGAAGAGCCTTCAGTTTCTGTTCGAGAGCCTCATCTATGGCTCCGCCACCGATAATAAGATGCCTGATGCAGCAGAGACGAGCCCGCTCTTCAGGAACCTGCAGGGTGTTATAAACCTGCATCGGGACCATCGCAGCGAAGGTAATCTCTTTATTTACATCTTTCAAAGGATGCCCACTTGGGCAAACAGAAATAAGATGGAGATGGCGCTCTATACTCCGCACCACCACCATCTTACCTGCAATATAATCGAGCGACATACAGAGCAGGGCACTGTCTCCAGGCTTCAATCCCAGGAAATCACAAGTGATGCGGGCTGAGTTGAGCATTCGCTTCTTCTCTACCATCATCGGCTTGGGCTTGCCTGTAGAACCACTTGTATGAACAAGCACCCGGTCGCTACCGTTATTCCATTCTGAAAGGAATTCTTCTAAAGTCATTTTACTACAAACAATTTGTCACCACGAATCTCCAAAGGCATCGGTATATTATCAGTAAAGAGCTGTCCGGTGCCCAAGCCTTGCGGCATCTTGACATTAGGACCATATACTTTAGCTGCATAATGAGCAATAGCATTCAGACCGATATTACTCTCAAGAGCAGAAGTAATCCAACTGCCGATACCACGCTGGTTAGCCAGTTCTATCCACTCGTTGCATCCATAGATGCCACCATGAAGTGAAGGCTTCAAGATGATATATTGTGGACGAATGGTATCGAGCAAAGCCTCTTTCATGCTTCTCACATTCACACCAATCAACTCCTCGTCCAGAGCGATAGGAAGCGGTGTTTCGCGACAGAGCTGGGCCATCTTAGGCCACTGATGCTGCTTGATAGGCTGCTCAATCGAATGAATGTCATATTTAGCCAAAGCCTCCAGCTGACTCATTGCATTCTCCGGCAAAAAGCCGCCATTGGCATCTACACGCAACTCAACCTGCTCCTTGGTATACACATCACGGATGCGCTTGATGAGATCGAGTTCCTTGAAGAAATCGATGGCACCGATCTTCAGTTTCACGCAATGGAAACCCGCCTGGAGCTTCTCCTCCAACCGTGCCAGCATCTCCTCATAAGTTCCCATCCACACCAATCCATTGATTGTAATACCTTCTTCACCTCTTCCGAAAGGAGAATTGAAGAGATCTGTCAGGTTCTCCATTCCGGCTGGAACAGAAACTCCTTTCTGCTTCAACATTTCAGAAGAAGATGCTCCTTCAGCAGGAACAATCTCCAAAAACTTCTTCGCTGCATCGAAGAACGAAGCGAAGGCTGTTTCGAGACCGAAAGTAATGCTTGGGTAAGCACGAATCATATCGTATGGAATGCGTCCCATTTGCTCCACCATCTGACAAACCTGTCGCAGGGTCATCTCATATTCCGGTTTGGCATCGCAACTGAGATCAGGGAGCGTAGCACACTCTCCCACTCCCTCTACTCCCGGCAATTCATCCGATGTGAGAGTGAGATAATAACTGTGTCTCGTGGTATATACGCCACGAGATGTGCCTGCCGGCTGCTTGAAGTGGAGCGTGCGCTCCGAGATTTCTATCTTATACATGATTTCTTAAAATTCTGAATGTTGGGGAATTATCTGAAGTTAAAGAAGTTATCACTCCCTACGGTCGTTCGGGAAGTTAAGAGACAATAGTTTTCAGGGGCGAGACGCAGGACATTTGTCCCTTAACTTCCCACTAACTTCCCTTAACTTCCCACAAACTTCCCATCAGCGAAACTTCACTTCTACTTTTTCTGTTTCAATTCATACAGATCCTTGCGGCGGTCGCGAAGATTTCTTACAGCACCGTAGGTATGAAGCTCATTCAAGAGATTCAGGTCAACATCTGATACGAGAATCATCTCGGTATTAGGTGTTGCCTCTGAACGCTTACCATCGTTAGGGAAAGCAAAGTCGCAAGGGGTGAACACGGCGCTCTGGGCATACTGGATATCCATGTTGTGAACACGTGGCAGGTTGCCCACACTACCCGCAATGGCTACATAGCACTCGTTCTCGATAGCACGCGCCTGTGCACAGACTCTTACTCGGGAGTAAGCATTCTGGGTATCGGTCATGAATGGAACGAAGAGAATCTGCATGCCATCCTCAGCCATTAATCTTGACAACTCAGGGAACTCCACATCATAGCAGATTACGATACCAATCTTACCGCAATCGGTATCGAAGGTCTGGATATGGCTACCACCACTCAATCCCCAGCACTTCTGCTCATCTGGTGTAACATGAATCTTCTCGTACATATCCACGCTACCATCTCTGCGGCAGAGGAAGCCCACATTATAGAGGGAATCGTCCTTGAGATAAGGCATACTACCCGTGATGATATTGATGTTGTAACTGATGGCCAACTCGCGGAAACGGTCACGGATTTCTTCGGTATACTGCGCCATCTTTCGGATGCTCTGCGCCTCACCCAAGTCGTTGAAACGAGCCATCAAAGGCGCATTGAAATACTCAGGGAAGAGGATAAAATCGCTCTTGTAATCGCTCACAGAATCAACGAAGAACTCAACCTGTTCGAAGAGGTCATCCACCGAAGCGTATGGGCGCATCTGCCACTGTACCAATCCGATTCTTACGGTTGGCTTTCTATCTACATAAGAATCCGTAGGTGGCTGATAATAGATGTTATCCCACTGCAAGAGGGTGGCGCAGTGTTCACTCTCCTCATCGCTAGGAAGATAGTTGCGGATTACGCGGCGCACGTGGAAATCATTGGAAAGCTGGAAGGTAAGAACCGGATCATAGATTTCACGGTTTCTTACATGCTCGATATACTCCTTAGGGCGCATCTTATCGGCATACTTGTGATAGTTTGGTATACGACCGCCAAACATGATAGCCTTCAAGTTGAGCTTCTCGCAGAGTTCCTTGCGATACTCATACATACGGCGAGCCAGGCGCAAACCACGATAATCAGGGTGGATAAATACCTCGATACCGTAAAGAATGTTTCCATTAGGATCGTGGGTATTGAAGGTTTCATTACCCGTAACCTGAGCATAGGTATGATCGCCCTTCACCATATTATAGTTAACGATGATAGAGAGCGCACAGCCCACAATCTTATCATCAACGATAATAACCACCTGTCCCTCAGGGAAGATAGTAATGAGTTTCTTAATCTGTTCTTTTGTCCAGAATACATCTGAGTCTGCGTAAATACGCCTAAATGACTTGGCAAGCTGATCATAATCCTCCATACGGAGGTTGCGCATGCCTACCTTTTCGATTTTTCGAGTTGGTTCCATAACAACTGTATTTTTATTATTATCTAAATCCGGGTGCAAAGATACAGCAAATTATAGATACGACAAAGAGTTTTCGCAAATAATTGACATTTACGAAAACTCTTTTCATGTATTTCAAACAAAGAGCGCGTTTACGCTTAAAATCAGATGCTAATATTTGGCATTTTCCTGTGGAATCGCTTTATCATGATCATCCAGATAAAACAACTTCACAGGATGATACTTCTCACTTGCCACAGAATATTCATCCTGGCGATAACGGGTCAGGATGCCTCCTATCCCCAACATCGTATGAAAAACCGAAAGACTCGTCTGTACCTGTTGGGTACGATGACCAGACAAAGTTTTCAGTATTCCCGGATATTGTTTTCCATAACCATCTGATGTCCAGATGATGAAAGGAACATGCAGCTCATAATCAGATGCCTTCGGGGCGGCGTGCAGAAAGAGGCGACGATCATCATCAAAGATATTCTCTCCATGGTCGCTGGTATAGAGCATCGCCGATGTAGGTTGGCTATATACCCCATCCGTCTTTGCCTGAGTCTTCTCCCATTTCTGCAGACGTTCTACGATACCATGCAGGATATAATCGGTATACCGGATGGTATTATCGTATGCATTCAGCAGGTCACGCCGGTTCTCCGGCTTCGCTTCGCTCTTACTGTCAGGTTTAAAGAAGGCGAAATTACGGGGATAGCGCTCCTGGTAATTAAAGTGAGAACCATAAGTATGAAGTACCACGAAGAGTTTCCGATAACGGTATTGCTTGGATGAAGAAGCATCTGCCGCAGGCAATATCCCATCCAACTTCTGCAACAAATCACTATCATAATGATTATCTTTTGCAGAAGCACCTTCCTTCAGGAAGTAATGTTCATCAGCCTGTTCGCCAAGGAAATCAATAAAAGAATGATTAGGCAGCTGATTGCTGATAAATACGGTATGAAATCCCGCCTCCCTGAAAGCAGCCAGGATACCTTTCTCATGAAAGAGACGTTCGAAATCCTCTGCTGATGCAGCCGACAGGAGCATAGGAACACTCTTATGCGTAGTATTACTTTGGGTTGTAGCATCGGGAAAAGCTATGATTCCAGGAGTCTTGGAAAGCAAAGGATTGGTATCGCGCGGATAGCCATAGAGACTGAAATTGTGGGCTCTCGCCGTCTCTCCCACCACCATCACATACACCTCGGGAGCCTCTGCATCGTGCTCGCTCCTGGCATCAAACCTGAAATTTCTGCTTGCCTCCCTGTAATTCTCTGAAGCCGCATAACGCTCGAAAGCAAGATAGAGATTATAGCAAACGTTAACAGGATAAAGCTGGTTGCGCAAGCGATAATCATCTACAGCCACATAGCAAGCCAGCAGACAGAATAAACCGACAGCAGCTATCTCCAAAGCCCAACGACGCACTCGATGCTGGAGTTGAACCACTATCATCCCTTTCTTGCTGATATTGACAATAGCCAGAACCAGCAAAGGAAGATAAACCACAAAAACACCCACCACAGCAGGCAACAGATTACCAAGCAGTTCCTTCACCTCGCCAGGATTGGTAGTTACAAGATTCAGAAACATATCTACCGCTATCACTCCCGTCCCGAAGAGATAAAGCAATACCAGTTGGAAGGCAGCGAAAAAAACAAAAAGTAAAGCCCACCAGATCATCTTACCCGGGCATCTGGTTAACGAAAAGAACCACATGTAGAGTGCCAAAGGCAGCAACACATTGGCACCACAAGCCCAAGGAGCCAGACATTCGGTATAGCACAGAGCTATATTAGGCAACAACAATGCTACCACAGCATACCCGTAAAGGAATGCGCCCGATGACACCTTATTATATATATCCTTATATATATCCGTAAAACTGTTCATTCTACTTTTTCATTAACACTTTAAAGAGCATTATCAAACTCCATAAAGAGCATTATTACTAAAACGCTTCATTGATATTGAAGAGAAAACCAGACTGCCCCGACTTACCGAATCCATAATCCAGACGTACATTCACATTCTTCTTAAATTCCCAGCGATAACCTACACCGGCATTCGGCAAAATCTGTTTAGAGCGCAATGCCGAGAATTTCGGGAAGATGGTTCCTGCTCCAACCCACACTACGATGCCATTACGCTTCCATACATGTTGGCGCAACTCAACCGTAGCTTCCAGAGAATGTTTATCGCGATAACGGCCTTCATAATAGCCACGCATGGAATGAGTACCACCCAATTCAGCCATCATTCCCCACGAAGGATTACCAAAGTTGAGGTTAGCCCTAATGTCTTCGGCAAGAACCGTACCCTTACCCAGTCGCTGATAGGCATCAAAACGAAATGCCGTCGTACTGAAAGCATAATCATTTCCCACAAATCCAGGTCTGAACATCTGATTGATATTCAGAAAGATACCACGATGTGGATTCGTAAGATTATCTCTGTTATCATATACCAGAGAAACGCCAGCTCCTACATTCCAAGTATGCTGATCCATGCCTTGCAGTAATTCCGGACGCTCAATATGTTTACCTATTACATAGTCATAACTCGCCATCGGCCCGATATAGAAATTATCTGCTACACGAAACAGGAAGCTAACTTCAGCCTGAGCCTGCCAACGCTTCATGTCACTCTTATTGGCATCGTTATCGCCCATCTCATAGCCTATTCCCCAAAAATCAGAGGGAAAAGAATAGAAATAAAGGTGATAATCGATGCGATATCTTCCTTTAGGAGCAATATGGTTACCACGGACACCCAACATATAGAAACCTACAGAACTGACATCACCATAAAGCGAGACATTAGAAGGAGGAAGAATACTGTCATTCGGATCAGTACGGTATAGTCCTGCTGCCACCAATCCCAATCCAAACTTGGTATTAGAAGCATAATGAGGGCCACCTATCACACTAAAATCGAAACGCTTATGCTTCTTGTTTTTGTTGGAATCATTAAAGTAGTCAAGAATCCGGTTCACCCATGATTTCCCGGCATGTAAAGCCATCGTATCCACCTTCTCTGCAGATGAGATACTATCGGTTACAGAAGGCTCAGAGGCATAGCTGCCCAATGCCAACATCATAATAAGTATTGTCAGAATATGCTTCATTCTGTTGATTTTATTATTTTAATACACTAATGCAACATTATCAATCCACAAGGTATTGCCTGGAGTTCCGATATAGGCTCCACCATCGGATGAGGAGAACTGAAGAATCAGATGAGTAGGTGTTTCGTTAGCACTCGCCCATCCTACTTCTTTTACCGGCACACTCTTACCCTTGCTGTTACGGGCATAGTCAGTGGATCGCAATCCCATAGTAGCAGCCTGATAACCTGCCATGTGGCGGATATCGCCATAATGGATTGTATAGGTAGCATCTTCCACCCATCTATCGGTACTCTTTCCGAATCTGACTACCATCGTACCCACACGTTTAGCTGTTATATTTCCCTTAGCATCTTCATGCCGTTTCTGCAGATAGAGCACAGCTATAGCATGATCTCGACCTGCAACCGTAGAGGCTCCGCTAAATCCATTCTGCTTGATACGATTGGCTGCATTAGGAAAAGAAGTCTTATAATCAAAGCGCAAAGCCTTAGGACGTGCGGTGAATGGTATACCCCAGTTGATGGCTTTAGGACCATCCTTGGTACTTGTTATCGGTTCACGAACATTACCCAGAAAGAGAGAACCGGCAGCCAAGACCTTGATATTGATGAGTCCCAGCACTTTTACTTTCTCAATATGAGTTACCAGTTTGGCACAATATCCACTACCATGTTTATCACGAAACACAGAGTTATTCGTCTTATAGATGCCCGATACATGTGCCAGGACATTAGAGGACCCCCAAGGCGAACCACCCTTATTGGTATAAGGAATATTACCATTGATAGTCATATTAGGTCCAACGGCATAAACTGTTTTCTGATTTCCTCCGATAATGCCTGATTCTTTGATATTCCTAATTACCCAGTGGTCCATATTACCATATTTAAAAGGAACCACCTTTTCCTGTCCCTTAACGGGAAGGCACGACAAGGTAGCAACCGCCATAACGATGCCTGATATTATTATTTTCTTCATATCTGTTTCTTTTATATATCATTAAGGCTGCAAAGATAGAAAAATATTTTCTAGTTTTCAGTTTTCTTCGACATAAAGCATAAAAAATTAAGAAATAATAATATATTTACTGCATTTTAATTGCCATAAAACAAAAAAGTCCTGCATTTGCTGTTATAAACAAATACAGGACTCCTGATTCAATATACAAAACAGAATCTCTTGCACCGATTACAATAGAGACATGCACCGGTTACAATAGAAACATGTTCCGATTACTCCAAAAGCTATTATCGGTTTGAATACATATTATCGTAATACTTCTGGTAATCACCCGATGTTACGTTATCCATCCATTCCTGGTTCTCGAGATACCATTTCACGGTTTCCTCGATACCCTCCTCAAACTGGAGAGATGGCTCCCAACCCAATTCCTTCTGCAACTTTCTAGAGTCGATGGCGTAACGCATATCGTGACCCTTTCTGTCGGTTACATAAGTGATGAGATCCATATCCTCGCCTTCCTTTCTGCCGAGCAATCTATCAACAGTCTTGATTACCACCTTGATGATATCGATGTTCTTCCACTCGTTAAAACCACCGATGTTGTAAGTCTCGGCAATCTTACCCTTGTGGAAAATCATATCAATGGCACGGGCATGGTCTACTACATACAACCAGTCGCGCACGTTCTCACCCTTACCATATACTGGCAATGGCTTGCGATGACGGATATTGTTGATAAACAAAGGAATCAACTTCTCAGGGAACTGGTATGGACCGTAGTTGTTAGAGCAGTTGGTCACGATGGTAGGCATACCGTATGTATCGTGGAAAGCACGGACGAAGTGGTCTGAGCTTGCCTTGGATGCAGAGTATGGAGAGTGAGGATTGTACTTGGTAGTCTCTACGAAGAACTCCTCGCCGTAAGCCTCGTGGTTCTTATCGCTGGATGCCTTGGTGGTGAAAGGTGCAGGAATGCCCTCAGGATGAGTCATCTGCAAGGCACCGTAAACCTCATCAGTAGAGATGTGATAGAAGCGCTTGCCCTCATATCCTTCAGGAAGACTCTCCCAGTAAATCTTTGCCGCCTGGAGCAGAGACAGGGTTCCCATCACGTTGGTCTGAGCGAAAGTGAATGGATCCTTGATACTTCTATCTACGTGGCTCTCGGCAGCGAGATGGATGATGCCATCCACCTTGTAGTCCTGCATCAGTTTCAACATCAGGTCGAAATCACAGATATCACCCTTAACGAAAGTATAGTTAGGCTTGTCCTCGATGTCCTTGAGGTTAGCCAGGTTGCCTGCGTATGTCAACTTGTCGAGGTTGATGATATGATACTCAGGATATTTGTTCACGAAAAGTCTTACTACGTGTGAGCCGATGAAACCAGCACCGCCCGTGATAATGATATTCTTCATTTCAATTTATAATTTATAATTAATAATTATTTTGCTGCCGCCAATTCAGCGATGCACTTCTTCAAACTGTCAGTCCAGTATGGCACCTTGAATCCGAAAGTCTGCTTCAGCTTACTCTTGTCAAGTACAGAGAAGTGAGGACGCTTCACTGGGCTTGGGAACTCCTCGCTGTAGCAAGGCTGTATATCGCAAGTATTTCCGCTCAGTTCGCAGATAATCTTAGCGAAATCAAACCAAGAGCAGACACCCTCATTAGAGAAGTGGTAGATGCCTGTCTTATCCAACTGGTCAGTTTCGATGATATGTGAGATGACAGCAGCCAGGTCGCCAGCGTAAGTTGGAGTACCCACCTGGTCGAAGACCACCTTCAGGGTGTCGTGGCTTGCCGTGAGACTCTGCATGGTCTTCACGAAGTTCTTACCCCACTGCGAGTAGAGCCATGCTGTACGGATGATGATATGCTTGCATCCAGTAGCTTCAATACTCTTTTCGCCTGCAAGTTTCGTTTTACCATATACCCCCAAAGGATTCGTTTCCCAATCTTCACGGCAAGGTATATTCTTATCGCCCTGAAAAACATAGTCGGTAGATACATGAATCAAAGTACCATCTACCTCCTTCATAGCCTGTGCCAAATTTCCCGCAGCAGTATTGTTGAGCAGATTAGCCAGATCGTAATCTGTTTCAGCCTTATCTACGTTGGTATAAGCAGCGCAGTTAACAATTACCTGAATATCATTCTCCCTCACCTTTTCTCGGATAGCGTCAAGATTGGTGATATCCAGTTTTTCATAGCCTTCAGCCACATCGGTGAAGACAAACTTGTGATTGCTTTTTTGGGCACAGATTTGCATTTCATGTCCCAATTGACCATTAGCGCCTGTTACTAATATATTCATTGCTTTAATATTTTATTCAATATAATATTTTAAAGTCTACTTACCATTTCCCTCTACACATGAAGAAAACTGATGTTTGCTCTCGAAATCTATTTCCTACTACTATATATATAAATCCATTCATCTATATATAAAATATGTGGCAAAGGTAAAAAAATAATTTGAGTTGACCAAAGAAAAGAAAAAGAAAAGAGAAGAAACTAACATATATTAAACAAAGACCGCCACACTTTTTCACAAAAGCATGGCGGTTTTCCCTAAAACATAATAGATAAGCTTTGCCGTTAAGGGCAAACTTGAATCATCAAGTAGCCTAGTCTATTACCAATCCTTTTTTCCCTAATATAAACTAAACCTGTTTTCCTATTTAAATCAACATACTAAATCAACAAAAGGAATTTTCTTTATCATTAAATACTTTTAGAAGACTTGAAGTGGTAATTAAACCATAAAAACTACTGTTTTTCTGATTTCGTTTGCAAAGTTATATCATTTTTTTCAAAGTTGTATACCTAAGTAGTATTTTGGTAAAAAATCAGTCTACTATAGAACTAGATAACTTCCTAAGAATCAAATGCTTTAATATATTAAATATTTTTATCTAAAGTAAATGGTATTATATGAAAGGAAATTTGTATCTTTGCACCACAAAACGGACAAAAGGACGAAAATAACATTTAAAAGACAATTTTGTTATAATTATAAAGAAACATTAAAGATGAAACTACTTATATATTTACTTCTTTTGCTTACTATGCCATTGGCTGCTCAAGGCAAAACGGACGAGAAGACTTTATTGGATCGTATTGACAAGATGATTGAAAACGATCAATATTATCAGGGAATCAAGGAAAAGGAATTGAAACATCTGAAGCGGCAAGCTTATGAAGCTGAAGACGACCAAACCCGACTACTGTTTCTTGACAGCATATATCATGCCTATAGTACTTACCGCTACGACTCAGCATACGCATATATGAAACAGGGGCTTGAATTGGCAGAAAAATGTCATAACACCTATTATATATTACGTAACCAGATAAACCAGGCGTCCATACTCTCGGTAAGGGGATTTTATGGCAAAGCAGAAAGCTTACTCAAATCTCTCAATCCTAATGAGATGCCATACCAGTTGAAGCTATACTATTACTTCACCTTCGCCTGGATCTATAATTACTGGGAATCATACGCCAATAACTCTGATTACGCCGAAGAATTCCGCGCCAAGAAGAAGCATTATATGAGCCTTCTGATACAGAATTTCAACGAAAACAGTAAGAAATCTGCCTACTATAACTATCTCATGGGCGAATACGCCTATATCAACAGCCCTATCAGCAAGGAATCGCTCAACCATTATCTGAAGGCACTGAAGATGTCGCCAGCCAAATCCCGTATCCATGCCATGTCAGCTTATGGTATAGCCAGATATTACAAAAATACCGGCAAATTCGACCTTTACGAGGAATATCTCGTAGAGGCATCCGTGAGCGATGGATTGTGCCAACTCAAAGAAACTGTTGCGCTTCAAAAGCTAGCCTATTACATCTTTAAAAAGGATGCGAGCAACAGTAAGAGAGCTGCCAAATATATCCAGCACACGATGGAAGATGCACAGTTCTTCAACAACCAACTGCGCATGATGGAGATTTCCAACATCCTTCCAGTCATCGCTTCAGCCAACCAGCAGGCTGCCGAGCGCTCTCGTACCCGCTTTCTTTGGGGGTTCATGGGTGTAAGCATAGCGCTGGTCATCATTCTCATCCTCTCCTTAGTCAACAACCGACAGAAGAACAAGCTAAAGAAAAACAAGGCTAAGATTGAAGAACAGAACGAGAAGCAGAAAGAGATGAATGCACAGCTCACCGAACTGAACCAGCAGCTAATAGAGACCAATATCAAGCGAGAGACCTACATGCGCCTCTTTATGGACATCAGTGCGGCTTATATCAGCAAGTTATCAGATTACCGCAAACTGGTAAGCCGTAAGATCAAGGCAAACCAGACCGCCGATTTGTTGAAGAGTCTCAACACCCATAAATTGGAAGAAGAGGAATCACAGATGTTCTACAACCGGTTCGATAAGGCATTCATGGAGTTGTATCCGGGTTTCGTTACTGAGTTGAACAAGCTCCTGCTGCCAGAATGTCAAATGGAAGTTCCTACTACGCACGACCTGACCACTGAGATTCGCATCTTTGCCCTGATGCGACTGGGTGTAACCGACAGCCAGGAGATAGCTACCCTGCTGCATTACTCCACCCAGACCATCTACAACTACAAGTCTGGAATGCGGGCAAAGGCGATTAATCGAGATACATTCGAATCAGATATCAATCAGCTTTGCCACATCATTAATAGTTAATAATTAATAGTTTACAGTTTATAGCATAAACCGCTTTGACTATCTTGCTCAACGGCGCAGCCTCTATAAACTATTAACTATTAACTGTAAACTATTAACTAGCTTCTGTGTATCACGGTTCCGTTAGCCTGATGCGTAGCAAGAACCAGGACCTCAGCTATTTGCACGTGTTCTGGGGCACTTGCAGCATAGAAGGCTACATCAGCCACGTCATCGCCGTTCAGAGGCTCTATGCCGCGGTAAACGTTGTCTGCGCGGTTCTGGTCACCATGGAAACGGATGTTAGAGAAGTTTGTTTCAACCAAACCCGGTTTCACATTAGTAACACGCACTTTCGTATGTGCCACATCAATGCGCAAGCCGTCTGTAATAGCCTTTACAGCCGCTTTGGTAGCACAATATACATTACCTCCCGCATAAGCAGCGTCACCCGCCACACTACCTATATTGATTACATGACCATGATTACGCTCCACCATACCAGGTACAATCAGGCGAGTCATGGTTAAGAGGCCCTTAATATTAGTATCAATCATCTGGTCCCAATCCTCAAAATCGCCCTCATATTCAGGTTCCAATCCACGTGCGAGTCCTGCATTATTGATAAGCACATCCACATTGCGCCACTCCTCAGGGATGTAATCCACCGCTTTCTTGGCAGCTTCACGGTTACGCACATCGAAAGCCAAGGCAAGCACCTCAACGCCCTCAGCCTCGAGTTCTTTCTTCAGGATTTCCAACTTTCCCGTATTTCTACCTGTAAGAATCAGGTTATAGCCGCCACGGGCAAAACGACGTGCACAACCTTCGCCAATACCGCTTGTTGCGCCTGTAATAAGAGCAATTTTATTCATATTCTTTGATACTTTGAATTATACTTAGAACTTTTGATACTTTGAACTTTATGACTAGCGAGGCAATTGAATTCTGCACTTAAAGAATAAGGACTCTGACCTCAGCATTCGCCATTTTCTCTATCTGGTTCATCGGACGTTTATAATAAACACTCTGGATAGCCTTGTTGATGATGCCATGCCCCACAGCAAGAACGGTCTGGTCAGGATAAGTAACCTTGATCCAGGTAAGGAAATTCTGGGCTCTTGATTTCATCTTTTCCAGCGTCTCTATGTTGTCCGGCCAATCCTTTGGGTCCTTCGGCAGGTCAGGGATGAATTTGCCCGTAAAATCGCCCCAATCGCGCTCTCTGAGCAAGGGAGTGGTGACAACGGGATGCGAGCCGGCGATAATTTCACAGGTCTGTATACTGCGATAGAGATCGCTCGATACGAAAACATCAATAGGTGTACCGGCCATTTTCCTGGCCACTTCCTCAGCTTGCTCAATACCTTTCATATTGAGTTTTCCCGGTGTTTGTCCCTGCATAATTTGCGCCTTGTTATCCACCGTTTCACCATGGCGCACCAAATATAATTTTGTCATTGTCTTTACTTTTTCCGTCTATATCAAAAATGAGTTTTTACTTTTCCTAAGTCTATACTCCAGACATAGTTTTTACTTTCACTAAGCCTCTTTCCAAGACATTATGATTCTGATTTTGCTTACAAAATTACGGCTTTCTATCGAGACCAACAAATAATTTGCGTTAAATATAGCAATAATTAGCGTTAAATATAGCAATAATTTAAGTTTATATAAAAAACTTCTTGCTAGTTTCGGATTTCTTTCGTAACTTTGCCCCGAAATAACAAAATCAGTTTTAGTATGAAGGTAATACACAGTTCAATATTCCGCGCAGTATGCGCCATCATCGTAGGAGTCCTGCTCATCCAATATCGTGAGCAGACCGTCACCTGGATAACCATCGCCATCGGTGTTTTGTTTTTCCTTTCAGGTGTCATCTCCCTTGCCAGTTATTGGGCAGCCAAGCGCAATGCAGAGAAGATGCAGGGCCAGCTTCTGTCTGATTCCAATGGTAAGCCTATCATGGGTATGATACCTAAATTCCCGCTTGTGAGCGTAGGCAGTCTTATCCTGGGATTGCTGCTTGCCCTGATGCCTCAGGTGTTTATCGCCTGGCTGATGTTCATCCTGGCGTTCATCCTGATTTTGGGCGCTCTGACCCAGTTTGCCAACCTGGCTTCTGCAGCTAAGATGGGACGCGTAGGCATCCTCTTCTGGCTCTTCCCTTCAGCCCTTCTTCTACTGGGTCTGCTCGCCATCATCAAGCCTTCAGCCATCGCCTCTGCTCCTCTTTTCATCATCGGTTGGGGTATGCTCATCTATGGAGTAGTAGAGCTTCTCAACGCCTTTAAAGTCTCCAACAACAAGAGAATCTGGCTGAAGAACCAACAGCAGAAACAGGATTCAAAGGAGATTTATGTGGATGTAGAGGAAGTGAAGAACGAAGAATAAAACAACGAAATCATTATATCATCATATATGAATAAAATTAAGTCTCTCTTTGCCTGGTTATGGCAAAAGTTTCGCGCATTCTGTACCTGGTACAAAGGATTGTATCAGGGCAGAGCGTGGTATACCAAGACCCTCGTAGCCTTGGCAAGTTGTATAGTCGCCTTCATCTTGTATCTGGGCGCAGTAGATATCAACTTCTTATGGCTCTTCGGCAAGTCACCTGGCTATTTCTCAGGCATTCTGGACCCACAGACCTCAGAGGCCTCTGAAATCTATTCGGCTGACGGAAAGCTCATCGGCAAGTATTTCAACGAAAACCGTACTCCGGTAGAATATGATGAGGTAACACCTGATTTCTTCAAGGCACTGGTAGATACCGAGGATGAACGATTCTACAAGCATATCGGTATCGACCCTATCGGTGTGTTTGCTGCTGCCAAGGATGCACTCCTCCATCATAACGGGCGCGGTGCTTCTACTATCACACAGCAGCTGGCGAAGAACATGTTCCGTGTACGTTCGCAATATTCTACCGGTTTGCTGGGTAAGATTCCTGTACTCCGCCTGCTCATCATCAAGAGCAAGGAGTGGATCATCGCGGTAAAACTCGAAACGGTGTTCAGCAAGAAGGAAATCATCACCATGTATGCCAATACGGTAGATTTCGGTAGCAATTCGTATGGTATCAAAACCGCTGCGAAGACCTACTTCAACACCACCCCTAAGGAGTTGACCACCGGTCAGGCTGCCGTGCTCGTGGGCATGCTCAAAGCTACCACCTACTACAACCCACGCACCAACCCGGAGAACAGTCTTGCACGCCGCAACACCGTATTATATAATATGGTGACACATGGCGATCTCTCAAAAGACAGATACAATGAACTGAAAGACGAGCCTATCAAGCTCGATTTCAAGGTAGAAGAAAACTACGACGGACAGGCTAAATACTTCCGTGAGGCAGTAGCCAACTACCTGAAAGACTGGTGTAAAGACGAAGGTTACGACCTCTATACCAGCGGTTTGAAGATTTATACCACCATCGATACCCGCATGCAGAAGTATGCAGAAGATGCAGCCCGCAAGCAGATGAAACAGGTACAGCAAAACTTCAACAACCACTGGAGCATCCGCCGTACCCAGGCAGGCAAAGGCAACTGGATGGGTCAGGATCCTTGGCAGGATGAAAACCACACCGTGATACCAAACTTCATCCAGGGCATCGCCGAGCGCCAGCCATTCTACAAGGCATTGGTAGCCCGCTTCCCTGATAATCCTGACTCAGTAAACTATTACTATAAGGAGTGGGTTCACCCGGTTAAGGTGTTCGATTATGACAAGGGCAGCATCACGATGAACATGACATCAGAAGACTCCATCAAGTATATGACCACCTTCATGCACTGCGCCTTTGTAGCCATGGAGCCACAGACCGGAGCAGTAAAGGCATGGGTGGGCGATATCGACTTCGACCACTGGAAGTATGACAAGGTAACAGCCGAGCGCCAGCCTGGTTCTACCTTCAAGCTCTTTGTTTATACCGAGGCGATGAATCAGGGTTTAACCCCTTGTGATAAGCGTCGCGACGAATATATCTCTATGGAGGTATACGATAAGAAGAAGCACGAAATGACCATCTGGCGTCCATCCAATGCCAACGGTTCGTTCTCGGGCGACAGCATCCCATTGAAGAGTGCCTTTGCCAAGAGTATCAACTCTGTGGCTGTAAGATTAGGACAGGAGATGGGCATCAAGCGCATCATCGAGACAGCCAAGAAGATGGGTATCAACAGTCCGCTGGATGACACCCCTTCTCTCGCCCTCGGTTCCAGCGATGTCAACCTCCTGGAGATGGCATGCGCCTACAGCACCATTGCCAACAATGGCAAGCACCACGACCCGGTATTGGTTACCAAGATTGTAGACCACGACGGTAAGGTGGTTTACGAGGGCCCTACCGATTCCGAGCAGGTAATACCTTACAAGAGTGCCTTCCTCATGCAGCAGCTTTTACAGGGCGGTATGAAGGAGCCGGGAGGTACATCCCAGAGTCTCTGGGGTTATGTAGGCAACTACCGTGATACCGAGTTCGGTGGCAAGACAGGTACCACCAACAACCACTCCGATGCCTGGTTCATGTGTGTGAGCCCTAAGCTCGTAGTTGGTGCCTGGGTAGGAGGCGAATACCGCTGTCTCCACTTCCGCACCGGAGCCTTGGGTCAGGGTTCGAGAACCGCTCTTCCTGTGTGCGGTTACTTCCTCCAGAGTGTCTTTGGCGACCCAGCCTTCCAGCAGTATCACGGCAAGTTTGACAAGCCACAGGACAGCGATATCACCCGCGATATGTACATCTGTGCAAGCTATGCACCAAAGCCAAAGGTAGATACCACCAAGGTAGACAGTACCGCCTTCCAGGAAGAGATCGTTCTCGATGACGAAGGCAACCCTATCATCCGCGAGGTTCCTGCCAAGAAGGCTGAAAGCGAATCTGCCAACGGTACAGCCACCACAGAAGAAAAGAAAGAGAAGAAGAAGGCTAAGCCAACGGAGCAGCCTGTCAACTTCGATGACCTCTAAATTTAGTTAATAGTTTATAGTTTATAGCGGCTACGCCGTTTAGCAAGAAGGCGATTTAATGTGGCTTATGCTATAAACTATAAATTATAAACTATAAATTAAATACAATGATTGATCTCGACAACCCGGAGTTGCAGAATGCACTCCAAATCATACAGTTTACCCGTCGTTCGCTTTTCCTTACCGGAAAGGCGGGGACGGGTAAATCTACTTTCTTACGTTATATAGCCGCCAATACCAAGAAGAAACATATCATTCTTGCCCCAACAGGCATTGCGGCCATCAACGCCGGAGGAAGCACGCTCCACAGCTTTTTCAAGCTTCCTTTCCACCCGCTGCTACCCAACGATAGCATGTATTCCGTCCGCAACATCCGCAATACCCTGAAGTATAATTCAGAGAAGATAAAGATTATCCGCGAGGTAGAGCTCATCATCATCGATGAGATCAGTATGGTTCGTGCCGATATCATCGATTTCCTGGACAAGATATTGCGGGTATATTGCCGCAACATGCGAGAGCCTTTCGGGGGCAAGCAGCTGCTTCTGGTGGGCGATATCTTCCAGCTGGAGCCTGTGGTGAGGGAAGACGACCGTCGTCTGCTCAGTCCCTTCTACCGCAGCAGTTTCTTCTTCGATGCCAAGGTGTTCGAATACTTCAAGCTCGTGAGCATCGAACTCAAGAAGGTATACCGTCAGAGCGATCCCGTTTTCATCAGCATCCTCGACCATATCCGCACGTCTCAGGTATCTATGCAGGATCTCCAGCGCCTCAACCAGCGCGTGGGAGCCCAGCTCGATGAGAGCGATTCCAAACTTGCCATCACCCTCTCTACACGCCGCGATACGGTAGATTACATCAACGATAGCCAGCTCCAGTGTCTTCCGGGAGAGCCTTGCCTCTTCCGTGGCCACATACAGGGCGAGTTTCCGGAGAGTAGTCTCCCTACCCCTATCGAGCTTTACCTCAAGACGGGGGCTCAGGTTATCTTCATCAAGAATGATATCGAGCATCAGTGGGTGAATGGCACGCTGGGCACCATCATCGGTTTTGATGAGGATGAGGATGCCAAGATTTATGTGCGCACCGAGGAAGGCAAGGATGTGATGGTGGAGCCTGCGGCATGGAGCAACATGAGATACCATTTCAATGAGGTTGAGAAAAAGATTGAGGAGGAAGAGATTGGCAGATACGAGCAGTACCCCATCCGTCTGGCTTGGGCGATAACGGTTCATAAGAGCCAGGGCCTCACCTTCAACCAGGTGAAGATTGATTTCACGGGTGGTGTCTTTGCGGGCGGACAGACGTATGTTGCCTTGTCCCGCTGCACCAGTCTCGAGGGCATCAGTCTTCAGGAGCCGTTGCGTCAGAGTGATGTTTTCGTGCGCAATGATGTCAAGCAGTTTGCCCGTCATTACAACGACCAGAGCACCATCAACACAGCGCTTACTCAGAGTAAGGCCGACAAGCAGTATCATGATGCCGTCAAGGCCTTTGACAGGGGCGATATGCAGTCGGCTCTCGATAACTTCTTCCTTGCCATCCACAGTCGTTATGACATCGAGCAGCCGCTTGCCAAGCGTTTCATCCGCAAAAAGCTGAACAGGGTGAACGAGCTTCAGGCAGAGAACGAGCGGTTGCGTGAAGAAATAAGAAAGAAGGATGAAGAGAAGGAGAAGCAGCAGAAGTTCCTCAAGCGCCTTGCCACGGAGTATGTGATTATGGGGAAGGAGTGCGAAAAAGAGGGCATGAAAGAGGCTGCCATCATGAATTACCGCAAGGCCCTCACCCTTTATCCTGAGCACCCGGAGGCGAAAAAAAGGCTTTTAAAAGTAAAAAGGTAAAAAGAGGCTTTTAAATAGGGGACCAGCGATGGAATCGCTGGGAACGGGGGTGCAAAGAGGCTTTTCTCCTTCCTGTCTCCGTTCCCAGCGATTCCATCGCTGGTCCCCCCCGAACCTTTTTTAAAGGTAAAAAGCAATATAGATAATAAAAAAACAGGCAAAATGATTTTGCCTGTTTTTTTATTATCTATAAGCAGAAAAGCTCTATTAACTATAAACTTTCAACTATAAACTATCACCTAGTACCATTGTACAGCGTTCGAATAACCGCTGCGTTTGTCGTATTTCAGCGCATCTGTCAGGGTGGCTGCGTTACAACGGAAGGTGAAGTTGTAGCTCGTATATGGAGCGAGAACCACAGAACAGCTCATGTTAAAACAGTGAAGATCACGAGCCAGACTGGCGGTGGTCATGCTGATCTTGTGGTTGTCAAAATCATAACCGGATGAGAAACTGATGTTCCAGCCATCACTGATTCTTACGTTACCACTCATGTTCAGAGTCTGGGTAAACTTGTATGCATAGCGCATCGTCTTCTCATTGAACTTCTCTCTTCGCGTATCCTCGCGCATCGTTACACCATAACCGAAGGTCAGCGACCATGGCATCTTAAACGCCATATAACCATCTGAATCCGTTTCAGCCTTGCCGCCCTTCTTGGCTGCCGTCTTACCCTTCTCCATGCTGTCGTCTACGTTGCTTTCGATGTCGGTATCCAGACCTTCATCGTCATCATCATTGCGCTGGCTGTCCTTCTTGTCGTCCTCATCATCGCCCCCGCCAAAGAGTTTCTTCAACTTCTCCGGGTTCAGTGTGAACGAGAAGTTCTGCGACATACCCTGGAATCGTCCGAACCTGCCCTTGCCCCACTCCGTATGGGTACCCACATAAACATTGTTCTGGTCGTCCAGCTCGTAGGCATAGGTGGCAAACACAGCGTTCATGTTGAAGGTATAGTTCTTCCACCACTTCAGTCTGAGGTTGATGTTCATATCGCTCCAAGGGCGAACCTTGGCTGCGGTATTGTAACTCATGTTGATGTCGAACGCATCGATGATACTGAGTTTCTTGTATCCGGTAGAATCCTTATCGCTCTTCACCTTCATCTCGATGTTGTTGCCCAGGGTAAACGAGATATTACCGCTCTTACCCTTGCCCGGTGCACCGTAGAGGGCATTGGCATACTTCGAGTAGCTCACCAGCGATACGTTTCCGTCGGCATCGGTCTTCTGGTAGGTGTCCCAGTAGCCGTAGCGTGAAGCTCCGAAGTCTGGGGCATAACTGAAGCTCACCGTAGGCGTAAACACGTGGCGCACAGCCTGTATCTTATCTCCGAAGAGCTTGCGGCTTGGTATGTAGAAACCATAGAGTTTGGTAGAGAGACCTACGCTCATGTTCCAGTTATACACGTTGTTGAAACCGTAGATAGTATCACATTTCTCCGTTTGGCTGGCTTCATCCCATGATCTCTCCACCTTGTTGGTATACATACGGTCGGTGAAATTGAACGATGGGTTCACGTTGAGATATTTGAAGAGCGTGAATGTAGCGCTCACCGGTATCTGATGCTGCCATCCGTTGCGCCAGTCCTTGATGAGTGAACTGTGCATCAGCTTATCCTCTTTGGTATTGATGCTGTTAGAGATGTGTCCCGTATAGCTCATGGCTATCTTCTCGTACCATTTCTCATCGCCCACCATCTTCTTTCTTCTGAACGGATAGAAGCGGGAGATGCTGATGTTGAGGTCGGGCAGCGTCATGGCGATGGATGAATCGCGCATGTTCTGCGAGAGGTTGGCGGTGGAACTGAGCGTCATACCGATGCTTGAGAACGAGGTGCTCCAGTTAACAGATGAGGTTCGCGTACTCTGCGTCATCGTCTGCGGATTGTAGAGCGAGTTGAGGTTATTGCGTTCGTAGCTCGATGTGGCGAAGTTCACACTTGCCGAAAGCGAACTGTATGGGTTTGCCTTGCTGTCCTGGCGGTGGCTCCATTGCAGTTTGAAGCTCTCCTGCTCGGTAAAGTCTGGCATTCCCTTGTCGCCGTTCTTTGTATCCTGGTAACTGAAGAAGAAGGAACCCGAGTATTTGTATCTCTTTCGGTAGTTGCTGGCTGCCGAGAGTCCCCACGATCCCTTGGTATAAATCTCGCCCAGCAGCTTCAGGTCCCATTTATCGTTCATGGCGAAATAATATCCGCCATCTCTTAGATAGAATCCTCGTGCCGTTTCATCGCCGTAGGTTGGCATGATGAAACCGCTGCTGTAGCTCTTGGTAAACGGGAAGAAGCCGTAAGGGATGGCAAGCGGCATAGGCACATCGCACACCACGAGATAGGCTGGTCCGAATACCACATCCTTGCCCGGCCTTACCTTGGCTCGGGAGAGCGAGATGTAGAAGTCGGGATGCGGATCATCGCAGGTGGTATACCTTCCGTGCTGCAGATAGATGACTCCCGATGAGTCGCGTTTCGACTTCATACCGGTCAGGAATCCGTCTTGCTGTTCTGTATATACATTATTAATAAGGGCCTTCTTGCTCTTGAAGTTGAATTTGATGGTGTCGGTATCATAGGTATCGCTACCCTTTTTGAAGACAGGTTTGCCCTTGATGCCTCCCTCCGCCGTACTGTCGGGTGTACCCATCGCCTTCACGTTGCTCTTGTCCATATCCATGGAGATGCGGTCGGAACTGAGGTCCATGTTGGTATACTTCACGTTGGAGTTTCCGTAGAGATATGCCACCTTGTTCTTGGCATCGTATACGAGAGAGTCGTCCGCCTGATAGTTAACCGGTGCATCTACTCCACCCTGTTTCTTTCTGGCGATACTGTCGAGGCGGATACTGTCATCCACCACTTTATTATGTTTCCATATAGCTTTCTGCAGCGAATCCATCTGCGTGGTGTCGTCAGCCTGTTTCAGCTTGGGCTTTATTTCGTTGCCCAGCGAGTCTACGAACACACTGTCACCCACGCTGTCCACGGTTTCCGTCTTCTCCTTCTTCTTTTTCTTTTTCGAATCGGGCGTACCTGGGTTAGCCACCATCATACACGAGATGGCAGCGAGCAGCAGCATAGCTATCGTCGATTGTTTTCTCATTCAATAAATTAGAATTCTATTCAAACATGCGTTCCCATTGCTGGAAGCGTTTTACTCCTTCCTCTCCGAACTTCATGAGACTTTTTTCTGCTTTCTCAATTGTTTTTTCCCGGTCGAGGTGAGTTTTGCTGAAGAATTTATCAGCGTAGCAAATCACCTTCTCCTCCATGGTTTCCGGAAGGAAATCCTGATGTGGCAGGGGTAGGTTCTGTGCTATGATCTGTGCCTCTGTGATGCCTGCACCGGTATGGCGCTCACATACGCGGGCATGTCGCTCATATCCTTCCTTGCGCAGGATTTCTGCTCCCAGTCGTCCATGGCAGATGTAGGGCTGCGAGCCGAAACACTGTATGCCTGGGGCATCGGTCATGAAGATGCCGAGGTCGTGGAGCATAGCTGCTTCTTCGATAAACTGGGCATCGAGTTGCAATTCGGGATGATACGAAACAATCTGTAGCGCTTTTCGCGCTACAGATTGGCTATGTGTAATGAGGATATGCCGAAGCTCATTATCCTCAGGATAATACTTATCAATAATAGCTTGATAATTCATCGTTTTTATATTAAATGTTGAATGTTGAATGTTGAATGTTGAATTATGGGGCTTGCGCCGTAAGTGTCCTTGCTGTTTTGCAGAAAGGGACAACTCAACATTCAACATTCAACATTTAACATTATTCAGCCTCCCGCTCGATGTAAGCGATAACATCGCCCTTGCGCACCTTGCTGCCCTGCTTGGCATTGATTTCTACGAGTTTGCCGCCCAATGCAGCTGGGATGGTTTCAAACTCGCCCCAAGGAGCCTGGATATAGCAGAAGGCATCACCTTCTTTATATTCCTTGCCGATGTATGGCTCTACAGCTGGCTGGCACTCGCCCTCGCCCTGGAATTCCCAGAAGAGCTGGCCGGCTACTGGTGCCACGATGGCATCTGCCTTGGCGTGCTTGAACTCTGCAAGCTGTGCAGGAGTAAGGGTTGTACCGAGCTTGGCATCCTTTGCCTTCTGAAGGTCGGCCAGGAAGTTCTTCTTTGCCTGTCCGCTCTTGTAGTTGCGATACTGCTCTGGGTGCATAGCGAGCTCGAAGAGTTCCTCGTCGTCCTGACCGTAATCCCAACCGTTCTCGTCCATCTCCTTCTTGAAGTCGTCGAGGGCGTTGGTGAGCAATGTGTGTGCATCAACATCTGTAAACTCGCGGCCCTGCTTCTTGGCGAGCTCTACGAGTTCTGGGTCGATAGTTCCAGGAATCTTACCGCTCTTACCGAGAATCATACCCCACATAGAGTCGTCCATCATAACGAAGCGACCCTTGCCCTGCTCCATGGTGAGGAGATTCATCAGTGAGATGTTCTTTACATACTGGCTGAATGGGGTTACCAATGGAGGATAACCTACGCGTGGCCATACATACTCTACCTCGTCGAAGAGCTTGATGAGCAGGTCGTCCATAGACAACTCTTCCTCACCCTTCTTCTTGCGGATGTTGTTGATGGTCTGACGCATACCGCCGAGGTCTGCCATCATAGAACCCATCATACCGCCAGGGAGACCGCAACCGAGCAACAATGAAGACATGATCTTGTTACCTGGGTTGATGAAGTAGCCGAGCCACTCGTCGATGAACTCCTGAGTCATAGCACGAGCCTTCATATAAGCGCTCATGTTGATTTCAGGCACCTCGAAGCCCTCGTTCTTCAGCATGCTGATAACTGAGATTACGTCTGGGTGAACCTTACCCCATGACAATGGCTCGATGGCTGTATCGATGATGTCGGCACCATTGTTGCAGACCTCGAGGATAGAAGCCATAGAGAGACCAGGACCTGAGTGGCCGTGATACTGGATGATGATCTCAGGATACTTGTCCTTAATCATCTTGGTGAGTTTGCCGAGGAATGCTGGCTGGCCGATACCTGCCATATCCTTCAAACAGATTTCCTCTGCACCGGCAGCGATGAGCTGGTCGGCGATGTTCATGTAATATTCCAGAGTATGAACAGGAGAGTTGGTGATACAGAGTGCACACTGTGGAGTCATGCCACCCTCCTTTGCCCACTTGATAGAAGGAATGATGTTGCGCACATCGTTCAGTCCGTCGAAGATACGTGTGATGTTGGTACCCTGCTTAGCCTTTACCTTATACATAAGGGCGCGCACGTCGTCAGGCACAGGATACATACGAAGAGCGTTCAATCCGCGGTCGAGCATGTGAGTCTTGATGCCCACCTCGTTGAAAGGTTTGCAGAATGCGCGTACGGCATCGTTAGGGTTTTCACCTGCCAGGAGGTTAACCTGTTCGAAGGCACCGCCGTTAGTCTCTACACGGCTAAAGCATCCCATTTCGATGATAACTGGGGCTATTTTAGCCAACTGATCCTTGCGTGGCTGGAACTTACCAGAGCTCTGCCACATGTCTCGATAAACGAGACTGAACTGAATTTTCTTCTTCATTATTCTTGTTCTTTTTCTTTATGTTCGATGTATGAATTAAATTCCAAGGTGCAAAATTAGACAAAAAAATTGAGAAATCGTCCTATTCGCCTCTTTTTTTATATTTATTATGTAATTTACTTCAATATTTCCTTCTTCATCTTGCTGTTCAGCTTCTCGGCTGCAGCATGGGCCTTGGCGTTGGCCTTCATCGCATTGAGCGAGCGGTGGAAACCCTGGATGCGGCCCTCACGATCAGAGAGAGCCAGACTGTCGCCCTTCATATATACAAAGGTGAAGGTATCGCGCTTCGTCTTTCCGTTGATCACCACGCCCTCCAACTCGCGGCGGCCCTGCACCAGAATCAGTTTGCCGTTATAGGCATGCCATTCCGTATACTGAGGCACATCAGGATATTCTACCGGGCTGTCGTCGTCCACATCTTTGTTTATCATCACCCTGCCCACGGCCATCGCCTCGCTCATGCGCTTCAGGGTGAAGCCATACTGGCGCGGCACCATATAGGTTTCTACGATGCTGTCGGGCATATTGGCAAGGATTCTCGCCTGCTGGCGCTTGCTCAGATGCGATACATCGCGCAGCTTCGGCATCACCGGATAGGTCCAGGTGGCCTTCAGCTGATCCAGGTCTATCACCATGTCGGCACGGTTCTTCTCATCCTTCTCCTCGCATGGCATCACGCAAACCCAGTCGCCCACCTCTATATCTCCAAACACCTGATGGTTGCGAGTGGCATCCAGAATGTTGTATCTTACGGGGTCGCCGCCTCCGTTGGGCAGCAGTACCAGCGCGGTATCCGAGCAGCCCAGGCAGGCAAGTCCGTAGATAGCCCTGTCGCCCTTAGCCGGTTTCGAAAGGCTGATGGCGAGTTTCGAATTGTCCATACGTGGTGGTTTCTTTCCCCTATGACATGCTGCGAGGGTTGTGGCGGCTAGCGCCAGTGTGAGTATTGTCTTGACTTTCATCTTTCTATTCATTATTTCAGATGCAAAACTACAACTATTTTTTGGAAGCACCAAATATTGAATCGTAAAATAATTAAAAAAATAGGTGATATATTTTGTAGTGTCTCGATTTTGCATTACCTTTGCAACCGTTTTTTGGGATCAACATCCCCCTCGTCCTGCCACACACGCCGGATGATGAAAAGAAATAGGACCAACTCAAGAATTATATGCAACAAGAGAATATGACAGACAAGACAAATACACACGCTCTCCCGGCATGGACCGAGGTAGAGTATACCGCATTATGCAAAAACCCGTACCTGTTAACCCCATTCTTCATCCCTAAGGAGGCGAAGTGCTTCACGTGCCGCGAAGATGGCACGAGGGAAGAAGAAAGAATGGTTTTCCTCGTTTTCAAATCTACTGCAGCCCCTGCAGATGCCGAATGGGAAGATGATCCTGTTCCGGGCGAGATGTGGGTGCGAGCGCTGGGCGATGACGATGAGGAGATTGAGCCTGCCAAGGTGATTTACCTGGGTCAGGACATCGAGGATTTCATCCGTGTAGCCGCTGAGGACGACCAGACCATCACCTTCGATTTCTGGTGGCGCCACGGAGAGGTGAAGGTGGAGAAGGCTGAGAAGACGGATGACGGATTCGTATGCCGCAAGGATGATTTCGGCGATGACGGACTGGCTGTTACCCTGATTCCTGAGGACGGCGGCAATCCGGTTGTCCTCCGCCTTCAGATTCCTTACATCGGTTTCTCGCTCTACGATGCCGAGGGCAACAAGGTGCATGGCGAGCTGAGCATTCCGCAGGATAAGGTGGATGACTACACCTACGAATTTGTGGGCGATGACAACAACGACCGTTTCACCCTTCAGCTCGACAGCAATAGGCTGGTTTACATGTGTGTTTTGCGCCATGAGGACCATCAGCTGGTGGTTCGCAACCAGCGCGACCGTCTTTCGGTAGTAGATCAGATTCCTACCGAGGGCAAACTTTCTGAGTTGCTGATGAACACGAATTCTGCGCTCATCAAGAACAGGAATCACCGTTGGCGCATTCAGGTTGAGGGCACCACGCTGTCTCACGAGGTTGAGTTGAATGTAGATGCGGCATCTCTGGTAGCTTTTGCTGAGGAGCAGATGCAGAAGGGCATGGAGATTGACGAGCTGGGGCAGCATCTGATGGCACTGGAGCAGAAGTATCATTTCCAGTGGTTCTGGCTGAGTGAGGACGACTGGAGTCATGACAATCCGGTGTTCGACATGTTCATGAAGCAGCTTTGTGCCTTTTCGTATGTCAGTCAGAATCCTGTTCAGGCAGATGCATTGATGGCAAGGAACTACAAGCGTAAGATTCGCCGTTACAGCAGTATGCTGAAGGCTCACAAGCGTGGCGAGTTGAATCTTTTTGAGGAGAGTGATGAGGTGCGAGCCGAGTATCTCCGCATCTTCCAGAGTTTCCACCAGCCTTTCGTAGAGGCTTTTGAGAAGGAGGAAGAGGAATAATCTTTAAAGTTTTATCCCTCACATCCCTCACTTTTTCTCTTTTCAAAATATTAATCACCTGATAATAAGAGAATTATCTATTTAGGAAAGCGTGATGGATGAATAAAATATTTACAATATCCATCACGCTATCCATCACTAATAGCCTTCATCTATCACGTTTTTCAGCTTATCTTCTTGCAAAAAGCAAGAAGATCTTTGCAGAAAATGGTTATGGGACCTGGCGAAAACGGACCACACGTTGTGCTGCGCTGGCTCACGGATATTACTGCATCGGGGTACGGATATTACTGCGTCGGGTTACAGATATTACTGCGTCGGGATACAGATATTACTGCGTCGGGATACAGATATTACTGCGTCGGGGCACAGATATTACTGCGTCGGCTAGCGCAGACGTATCCGTAGGCTTATTGAGACGGCTGAATCAGCTAACTGAGACGGCTGAAATCGCTGACAGAACTACTTGAATTAGCTAACAGAACTACTTGAGTTAGCAAACTGAACTACTTGAATAGCCCGACCGGGATAAAAACAAAGCGGGCGGACCTCTTTTCACGAAGAAGGCCGCCCTGTTTCCTAATTAAACTTTGTTTTGCATTAAAGAAATGCAATGCTTGAGCAAAAATATTTTTATTTCTCTATCAGTCCCTCTACATACTTGCAGAGGATACCGATGCCCTTGAGGTTTTCGCCACCCTGTGGAATGATAATGTCAGCATAGCGCTTGGTGGGTTCGATAAACTGCTCGTGCATCGGCTTCAGGACCTTGAGGTATCGGTCTACCACCATCGATACGGTGCGACCCCTGTCGATGGTATCACGCTGAATGTTGCGTATCAGGCGCTCATCAGCATCGGTATCCACGAACACCTTCAGGTCCATCAGGTCTCTCAACTTCTTGTCCACCAGCGTCATGATGCCTTCGATGATTACAACCGGCTTGGGGTCAACGTGAATCGTTTCCGGTTCACGGTTGCATTTGATATAACTATAGGTGGGTTGCTCTATCGCCTTGCCAGCACGCAGATCAGCGAGCTGCTGGTGCAAAAGTTTCCAATCGAATGCCGACGGGTGGTCGAAGTTGATCTGATGACGTTCTTCCTCGGTCATCTGCGAGGTATCGTTATAATATGAATCGAGGGGCACCACAGCCACATAATGAGGCGGCAGCACTTCTACGAGTTTCTTCACCACAGTGGTCTTGCCGGAGCCTGTGCCTCCCGCAATGCCAATAACGGTCACTTTATCTTTCATATTCTATTATTCTTCTATAAGATTTCATCAAACATCTTGCGGTAGAATTCAGCCTTCTTCTCCACTGCCATGGGATAGGCACGGGAGCTGGAGGGCATGCGGTACAGACGGAGACTGCGTCCCTCGAACTGGAATTCTGCATAACCTCCCATTTCAGGCTTTTCCTTGATGCCGAAGTGTTCTGAAAATACCTTCGTGGCAAGCTGGCCGGCTGTGAGCACCGCCCTGCAATGGGGCAGCTGGCGGAGCATGCCGTCAAGATCGGCGGGCTGCACGATCTGCAGGTCCTTGTCGGATGCCGTATTCTTGGTGCGTATCACCTGCTGTGCGGTATCATAGATGGCGACGCCCTTCTCCCTGAGAAATTCCTTAATAGCATCGAGGCGGTAGGTCTTCTTCTCTACATCCACGAAATGGAGCTTATCCTGGAAGTAGATAATCCCGAATATCCTCCACATATCATTCTGGAAGTTGGGATAATACCAGGGCATGCACCACCGCTTCTCTGCAGGCGGAAACGTGCCGAGCATCAGCAGCCGCGCATTATCGGGCAGCCACGGCTCAAAAGGATGATTTTCAACCATTTTCTACTTCTTTTCCTTCACCAGGTACATCACTACCGGCAGGTGATCGCTGTAGCCGTTAAGCCATCTGCCGCCTGCCTTGGTACGCAAAGGAGCACCCTTATACTGACCTTCCTGCTGGATGAGGTAATCGCGGCGGAAGATGTGGTTCTTCCAGAACTTCAGAGAACTGTAGTCCTTGTGCTTACTATCCCTGTTCAGGAGATTAGGCGTGATGACAATCTGGTCGAAGAGATTCCATGAACCGCTGTAGAACAAGGTTCCCTTGCCCTCCTTGGCCAGGATGTTATACCATGGGTTATACATATCATCGGCACCCACCTCGCTGATTTCAGCCTTCGCCTTCAGCACCTTGTGCATGCTGGCGTCGGTAGGATCATCGTTCATATCACCCATCACGAACACTTTCATCGCCGGGTTTAGACGGAGCAGACTGTCTTTTACCACCTTAGTCTGGCGCGCTCCGCTCTCGCGATAGAACGGACCGGAGAAACGGCTTGGCCAGTGGCATACGATTACCGCCACATCCTCGCCCGCCAGCTCACCACGTACGGTGAAGAAACCACGGGTCTTGTAGGCAGAATCCTTGGCGAGTTCCTGTACGTAAGGCACCAATCGGGTGTTCTTCACCGTGAAGAGTGCCGGATTATAGAGCAGCGCACAATCGATGCCTCGCTTATCGGGACCCTCGATATGGCAGAACTGCATGTTTCTTGCCTTGAGAGGCGGCTGCGCGGTGAGATCTTTCAGCACGTTGGCATTCTCAACCTCAGACAGACCGATGAAGGCACAGCCCACGTTAGGCAGCACATCGGTACCCATGTCGGCAAGTGCACGCGACATATTCTTGAGTTTATTGGTATATTTCATACCATTCCATCCCTTAGCAGGGAGATACTCGTAATCATTCTTACCGGCATCATGGCAGGTATCGAAGAGGTTCTCCTGGTTATAGAAACCCACAGCATACACCTGATACTGCTTGTTACCGGAAGTCTGCGACTTCTTTTTCTGTGCTGTAGCGCCCAGCCCTATCATGAGGAGGGCAGCCAGCAAGAGCAATTGTTTTCTCATACAATATTAATTATTAATGTATACCTTAATTATATATGTATTTCTAAACTTCATAAGGAAATACGCAGCAAAGATACCTAAAAAACCGGAAATATCTCCATAAAAACGAATATTTTTTCAGATTTCATGCATTTTTAACATAAATAAATTCATTTTTCAAAAAATTTTTTGTTACTTTGCAGCATTAAACACATAGAATCGGAACAGAAGACACAAGACCAGGGACCACGGTAAGTCCCCTTATCGCCTAAACAAGACCTAGCGGGACATATATCATCACTGCTCAAAGAGACTGCTGTTGCCGGTTTATTAATACTTAATACATATAAACTATGCAGAAGAAAGTAAACTTAGCAATGTTAGCGCTCTTCTCGTGTTCATTGGCTATGGCTCAGAACGAAAAGACTGACCAGAACGTAGCACAGGGACTCGACGAGAATGCTTTCACCTTCTCCGAGGCACAGTTGGGCGAGGACGATGACATGTCATCCAATGTCACCATCCTCAATTCTACCAGCAACGTATACGCGAGCCAGGCAGGTTACCTGTTCTCGCCAGCACGTTTCCGCTACCGTGCCTTCAACCAGAAGTACAACGATGTCTATATCAACGGTGCTTCTATGAACGATATGGAGACCGGACAGTTCCGTTTCTCCAACATCGGCGGTTTGAACCGATTCTCCAGAAACGTAGACTTCGCCCTGCCTTTCGAAGCCAACGGCTATTCGATGACGGGCATGGCAGGCTCCAACAACTATGATTTCCGTGCCGGAAGCATGCAGGAAGGACAGTATGCAAGCATAGGTGTTGCCAACCGCAACTATACCCTGCGCGGACTCTACTCCTACTCCAGCGGTTTCAATGAGAAGGGATGGGCAATAACAGCCGGTCTCACCTACCGTTGGGCTAACCAGGGATACGTAGAGGGAACCTTCTACAACGCCCTCTCCTATTTCTTCGGTGTGCAGAAGAAGTGGATGAACGGCCACTCCCTGAGTCTCTCCACCTGGGGTAACCCGACAGAAAGAAGCACCCAGGGAGCTTCTACCGACGAGGCCTACTGGCTTGCCAACGACTACTACTACAACCCATACTGGGGATACCAGAACGGACACAAGAGAAACTCACGCGTAGTGAACGACTTTGCCCCTTCGGCTATCGCTACATGGGACTGGGAAATCAACGACCAGATGAAGCTCACCACATCGGTGTTCGGAAAATACTCTATGTACAAGAGTACCAAGCTCAACTACAACAACGCAGAGAATCCGCAGCCAGACTACTGGAAGAACATGCCATCAGCCAACTACTATGTATGGGGCGACTACAAGAACGGCAACAACATGTATACCTGGGAAAACTGGAACAACGCCGTAAACTACTGGCAGGCAAGCAAGCAGAACCGCCAGATAGACTGGGACCGACTGTACTATGCCAACCAGCAAGCAGCCAAGAACGGACAGGATCTGCTCTACTATGTTCAGGCTAAGCACAACGACAACCTGACCCTGACCCTGTCATCTGTTCTGAACACCAAGCTGACCAAGAAATCGAACCTGGCTACAGGCATCATGCTCGGAAAGAGTACCAACCAGCACTATCAGACACTGGAAGACATGCTGGGCGGTGCCATCTTCCACAACATCAACACCTATGCCCTGGGCGATTATCCTAAGACCGACCCACGTGTGCAGTACGACCTGAACACAGCCGGTCCTAACAACACAGGCAAGCTGGTTTACGAGGGCGACAAGTTCGGTTACGACTATCGCATCGACGTGAACAAGGCAAACGCATGGAGCACCTATACAGCCGAATTCTACAATATGCAGGCGATGCTGAGCGGACGTATCGGATATACCGGAATGAACCGCCGAGGCTACATGCGCAACGGTATGGCACCGAACAACAGCCAGGGCAAGAGCGGCACAGCCAACTTCCTGGACGGTGGCGTAAAGGGAAGTCTGAACGTGGATATGGGCAGAGGTCATGCCTTCAGCATAGGAGCCGGATACGAGCTGCGTGCACCGATGGCAAACACAGCCTTCATCTCGCCTGAAATCAGCAACGACTTCGTGACTAACCTCAAGAACGAGCGCATCTTCAGCTCTGAATTCAGCTACCTGTATCGCAACGCATGGCTGAGTGCCAACGTGAGCGGATACTACAGCCGACTGGAGAACGTTACGGAATGGCAGAACTTCTACAACGATGATGAGAACTCATTCACCTACGTGAGCATGACCGGACTGAAGAAGGAATACTATGGTGTAGAGGTGGGCGCTAAGATTAAGCTCACTTCATGGCTCGACCTGAAGACTCTGGGTGCTATGAGCGAGGCGAAGAACATCAACAATGTAAACGCCGTATACATGCTCTCAAAGAGTGCTGAGATTTACCAGGACAAGGCTTACGTGATGAATATGCGCGAGAGTGGCACACCGCTCACAGTGGGAAGCATCGGTCTCGATGCCCACGTAAACGGATGGTTCATCAACCTCAATGCCAACTACTACGACCGCATCTACCTCTCTTATTCTCCAAGCTACAGATATGAGAAGGTGCTGACCAACCGCCAGGCTGCCCACAAGGCATTCCCTGAAATCTTTGCTCCTACTACACTCGACGGTATGAGCTGGACTGAGGATGCTGTAGCCCAGGAGAAGGGTCACGGAGGATGGATGGTTGACCTGAGCATAGGCAAGAGCGTGAGACTGAAGAAGGGTTCTCTCAACTTCAACCTCATGATTACCAACCTGCTGAACAACCAGACCATCGTAACAGGCGGATATGAGCAGAACTCACGTTCAAGCTATACACTGGATGCTAACGGCAACGTGAAGAATCCACGCCTCTACCAGTTCTCTAAGAATCCTAAGAAGTATTACACCTGGGGTACCAACGGCATGTTCCAGGTATCTTACAGATTCTAAAGAGCAGTTTCTCTTTAACATAAAGAACAGGGAGCAATCCCGTTTCTCTATAACAATAAAAAGAAAGAACAATGAAAAAGATAAAATTCATAGCATTGGCATTCCTGGCACTGACCCTGGGGTCGTGTATGGGCGACGGTTATGCTGACCCAGACCTGACCGAGAAGGTGCCTGCATCTCCATGGGGCAACAACAGCCTGAGGGAGAAGAATGTGATCAGCATAGCAGATTTGAAGACCCAGTTTGCTACGATTATCAACAGCGACAATGGCTACAAGCTGATTGAGAAGGACATGATGATCAAGGCGGTAGTGACGGGCAATGATGTCAGTGGCAATATCTACAACCAGGTGAGCGTACAGGATGCATCCGGCGCTATCATCATTGCCATCAACGGAAGTGGCCTGTCGGGGTATCTTCCTGTTGGTCAGGAGATTCTCGTAAACCTGAAGGGTCTCTATATCGGAAGTTACAAGAAGTTGCCTCAGATTGGCGGTGTGAATACCAAGCTCTCAGACGGAAGTCTGGGTATGGGAAAGATAGAGCGTGCCATCTGGAACGAGCACTTCAAGATTCTGAACCCTGGCGAGGCTGATGCAAGCACGGTAGTGCCAGAGGAGTTTGACCTGACAAAGCTTACTGATGCAGCCTATATGGATGCTAACGTGGGCAAGCTGATGACCCTGAAGAAGGTGAAGTTTGCCTCTGCCAACGGTACAAACGTATGGGCACCAGATGATACCAATACGAGTCTGGAACTGATCGATGCCGAAACGGGCAAGAAGATCAACAAAAACAACCTGGTAGTGCGCAACTCGGGTTATTCTAAGTTTGCCAACGAGGTGGTTCCACAGGGTGTATTCGATATCACCGGTATCTTCACCCGATTCGGCAACACCTGGCAGATTGTGCTTCGCAGCACGGATGATCTGAAGGCATCAGAAACAGGCGGTACATTGGAGAAGCCTTACACTGTGGCTCAGGCACTGGAGAAGATCAATGCCGGTACAGCAGGCGATGCTAAGGTTTATGCTACCGGTATCATCGTAAAGGTGAAAGATGTAGATACAGGCACGTATGGTAACGGTACATTCGTTATCTCTGACGACGGTAAGGATACAGAAGGCAAGACTCTCGAGGTATTCCGTTGCTTCAACATCGACGGTGCAAAGTGGACAGAGGAAACCAAGGGTATCCTTGTACCAGGCAAGAAGGTGGTTGTATCAGGCACCCTGCTTGATTATAACGGCACCAAAGAGATTAAGGGTGGCAATCTCATCTCTATCAAGTAATTACTGATTATCAAAATAGTAACAATTTTTAAAATGACAATAATATGAAAAAGTATATATTTTCAGTTTTGATGGCGGCTATGGCAGCCTTCACATTCAGCAGCTGCGAGGATGTGCCAGAACCTTACACACTGCCTACTCAGCCTGCTGGTCCAGGAAACACAGATCCTAACCTAAAGGGTTCTGAAAGCAATCCATATACTGTAGCAGAAGCCATCGCCCTCATCAAGGCAGGTACAGCACCTTCTACAGCTGTATGCGTAAAGGGTAAGATTACAGCCGTAACTTTCTTCAACGAAACCTATAGCAGTTTGTCATATAACATCGCAGACGAGGGTTCTTCAGATGTTATCGAAGTATACTCTGGCAAAGGCAAGGATGGTGCAAACTTCTCTTCCAAGGATGACTTGAAAGTTGGTCAGACCGTAGTAGTAAAAGGAATCGTCAAGGCATTCACGAAGAATGATGGCACTATTGTCAATGAAATCGACAAGAACAGCACCATCATCTCTATCGAGAACGCAGGAACTACAACTCCTGATACTCCAGCAACCGGTAAGGGTTCTCTCAGTGACCCATACAACGTGGCAGAAGCTATCGCAGCTATCAAGGCTGGCACAGCGCCTACCACACAGGTTTACCTGACAGGTATCATCTCAGATGTTGCTTTCTATAATGAGACATACAAGAGCATCACCTATTACATCTCAGACGATGGCAAGAGCAAGGACATGCAGGTTTACTCTGGTAAGGGACTGAACGGAGCAGACTTCGCTTCTAAGGACGATTTGAAGGTGGGTCAGAAGGTTACTATCCTGGGTAAGATCATGAAGTTCGTTGATAAGAATAATAACGAAATCATGGAGGTTGACAAGACCAGTTCAATCATTAAGATTGAGGATGGTGGCAGTACAACTCCTGACACTCCTTCTGCAAACAACGGAACAGAAGCCAAACCTTTCAGTGTTACAGAAGTCATTGCAAAAGGATTTGACCCAGTGACTAAAGGAGTATATATCAAAGCATACATCATCGGAAGTGCTCCAGGCAAAGATTTTACAACTTTGACATTTACTACAGAAAGTGCATCTGGAACAAATATAGGAATAGCCGCAAGTGCAACAGAAAGCAATGCATCAAATTGCATACCTGTACAGTTACCTAAGGGTGCCGTACGTGATGGTGTTAACCTTAGTGCAAACCCTGGTAATTTAAAGCAAGAGATTATCTTATATGGAGACATCGACAAGTACTTTGGCATGGTAGGTATCAAGAACGTCACCTATGCAAAGATTGGCGACAAGATATATGGTACAAAACCTTAAGCATCACATAAAGAATTTTATTTCCCCATCTCCCCTCATCGGGCGATGGGGATTTTTATGTCCATAACCCTTTAATTCTAAAATATTTCTTAAAAAGAAGAAGAAATATTTGGTGGTTTCAGGAAAAAAGCGTAACTTTGCAGCCTGAAATTGATAACAGGCTATAATGGGCATGCCCCGATAAGGGACACGAAATGATGCAACGAGCATCCCCATGACGTCTAATTTTAATAACCCAATAAAAATAAAAAAGAAAAATGAAAAAAGGTATTCATCCAGAGAATTATCGTCCTGTAGTATTCAAGGATATGTCTAACGGCGATATGTTCCTCTCTCAGTCTACATGCAAGACTAACGACACTGTTGAGTTCGAAGGCGAGACTTATCCAGTTGTTAAGATTGAAATCTCTAGCACATCTCACCCATTCTACACAGGTAAGAGCAAGCTCGTTGATACAGCGGGTCGCGTAGACCGCTTCATGAACCGTTACGGCAAATTGAAGAAGTAATAATATACCTTTTTTATAAGGATATATTTATTATCGCAAAGATACTGAGTGCATTCCAGCGTAGTTGCATATACGTAGGAATGCACTTTTTTTCTCTATTCTATCCTCATGCAATCGATTTCTACATACATTATTATATAGAAAGTACTTAATCTTTAACTTCAAAACATTATCGAGAATTATGAAGCATACTAAGTTTTTTATCTTCGCGCTCGTTGCTGCGATGACGTTCTCTGCCTGCGGTACTGACGATACCCTGCAGTTCTATTATCCTGAAAACGGCGGTAATACCGGTGGTGGAAGCACAGCTGGCAATACCGGTGGTGAGTCAACCGATAAGAACAATACAAACAAGAATGTGGCTACTGCCAACATGCCACAAGTGGTAAGAAACGCTATCGGTGGTCTGGAGTTCCCAAAGCTCAAGAATAATGGTACCAGCTATGCCATCGTTCACATGGATAATACAACAGATTCAGTGAACTATTCTACAGAATGGGATGACAACATGAAGAGCCAGAGATGGAGCTGCTATACTTTCAATACAGTCAATAAGATTAAAAAAGTAAATAGATGGAAACCTAATCAGGGCGAGCAAAAATACCCATGGGATACAGATTTGAAAGAGCAGTGGGGAATCACAGACTTCACAGAGGATCCTACTCCTACAATCCAAGGTTTTGACCATGGTCATATCTGCCCTGCTGATGACCGCAAGCTCAATCTGACACAGCAGAAACAGACTTTCTTCATGACCAACATGCAGCCTCAATATGCCAAATTCAACCAGCAAGGAACATGGTATAATATGGAAAGAGTACTGGGTACACTGGCTCCAAAGATTGACTCTGATACCCTGTTTATCGCAAAGGGAGGAACAATTGACCCGGTTGGCAGCGAGAGTAATCTCCTGGGCTGGAAGAAGAATGGTGCTTCTAGCGAAACCCAGAAACCAGGCTATATCCCAATACCAAAGTATTTCTTTGTTGCCGTGCTGAAGAAAGAGTATAACCAGAAGACCAAGCAGTATACCTACAGTGCCTTCGGCTTTTGGTTCCCTCACGAGAACAAAGCATTTGAAAATGGCGATAAGCTCGGCAACTATGTCGTAAACATCAAGACGCTGGAAGACAAAACCGGCATCGACTTCTTCTGTAATCTCCCTGATGAAATAGAGAAGAATGTTGAAAACCAAGATGCAGAAGTTCTCAAGAAACTTTGGGGCTTTAAATAAATCAGGCTATATACAAACAAAGAATCCGCTCTCTCAAATCAATGAGTGAGCGGATTTCTTTTGTTTATATCATCATCTTCTCGGCAACTTCTTGATAGCATGTGGCATGAATGCCCTGCCGGTAGCCTTACCGAAGCTAGGAGCTACAGAATCGGTTGAAGCAGAACGGGTCTTCTTACGGGCTCCACTCGGATCGTAGCGCACTAAATCGATTTGCATCACATCACCCTTAGCCTTACCTGTTCCTATCATATAACCATAGAACACATCCTGGCCCCTTTCATCACCCAGATAGAAACCATACTGCTTAGCACCTGCATCCATCACATAGGTAGCACCCGTATCATTATAACGGATATAAATATCACCATTCTTATCGATGTACCAGGTAAACTTCAGAGTCTGGGATTCATTGCTTCCATCATCGGCATAATCCACTTCTACACCATTACCACTGAGCGAATTAACCTTATCACCCGCCTGATAGAACGTCATCTCGGCATGGAAACTGTAGTTATTGCGAGACTGGCCGTCCTCAGCAAGTTCAGAGAGCATCACAGAGCCTCTCCAGTCGCCTGTAAGAGTCTGAGCCTCCGACAGCAGGTAATCATTCTGAGAGCCGTTAGAGCCGTTGTTCCAGTCGTCCTGGTTCCATCCCCAGCCACCATGATTATAGTCATCATACCAGTAATAATCATCATGCCAATAATAATCATCATCACATGAGGTAAATGAGAAAGATGCTGCAGCTATCGCCATCCACATCCATATCTGCTTAAACTTTTTCATATCAATTTATCAGTTAAGTTATTTATATTCTTATATCTTCTAATTATTGAGCTCTCGAAGAACAGCATTCTTTCTTGAACTCGATGCAAAGGTAGTGGATTTTTCGTCTGCATCAAAGGGGAAAAGGATACAAACTGAGGGGGAAATCCCTATTCTTTCAAAAACAACCGCCTTTTTTGATGATATTTCTCTTTGCCTAGAGTGGTATTTCTCTCGGTTTTGATGATTTTTCTTTCTCTGTATCAAAGTTTTAACATCTTCTTAACACTTCGTATCGATATTTTTCGTATCTTTGCATCAAAAATAAGTAATTATTCAAAGAACATGCTTTTAGCACAAAGCAAATTCTAAGAATGCGCTCAAAAAATGAGTTTCAACAGTTTATTAATTATACGTTAAACTTTTAAAATTATTAAGTTATGAACAAATTTTTACGCTATTCATTATCATTGGTTCTGGCATTCGTAGCTAGCGTTACGTTTGCACAGGAAGTAACTTTTGACTTTGACAATGATTACAAAACACTCTTCCCAGAACTGACAGGTACATCTTCTTCAGATTCTAAAGATGGAGATATCACCAAAGCCATGACATGTACAACTAATGGTATTTCTGTAACAGTTTCTGCAAAAACTTCTGGTCCGAATGAAAACCGAATCTGGAGTAGTTCACCACGTCTCAGAATGTACAGTGGAACGCTTACGATTCAAGCACCTGCTGACAAGAAGATTGCTTCTATCGACATTATTAATGGAAAATGGAATAATAATAACAAAGCTGACGTAGGTACGATCAATAAAGGTTCTTGGACTGGTGATGCAAACAAAGTTGTATATACAATTGGTGGCAACACCCAAATCAAGTCTATCAAAGTTACGCTCGCTGGTACCAAGATAGAGTACACCGATGCAGCAAGTGTAAAGGAACTCTTGGCTAACAATAAAGAAGCTAAGGATTACATCAACCTCAAACTCACAAACGCAAAGGTATTATACGTAAACAGCTACAAGGGAACCGTAAATACTTACGTACGTGAAGGTGACACTGCTATCGAAATGAGAACTTTAGGAATCGATATGCCTGTAAACAGCATCATTAGCGGTACTGTTAAGGTAAATTTGGCTTATGACGCAGGAATTCCTTATCTGTCAGCAAGCAAGGAAACAAACGGCGAAAATCTCAAAATTACAGAGAGCAACGAAGCTGCAGAACCTGTTATTGCAACTGTAAAGGACATCCTTGATGGCAAATACACCAACGACCTTATCAAGATTAAGGAGTTCACCTTCAGCAAAGAAGAGTATACTCCAGGTAAATTCAACTACTATGCTAATGATGGTGAAAACAAGATTATGGTTTTCGATAAGTTTAGCGGTATTGGTGGTGTTTCAAAATTAACAGAAGGAGAGAAATATACCTTAACCGGTATTTTCGGTGTAATATTCAAAAACATCCCTGAAGTTCTCCCTATCAAGGCTGTAGAAAAGTTTGAACCTACCAGCATCACTAACATAACAACAGATGAAGCTGCAAAGAACGCTCCTGTTTACAACCTCGCAGGCCAGAAGGTAACCAAGGCTTACAAGGGTGTAGTCATCAAGAACGGAAAGAAGATGATTCAGAAGTAATCAAATTCAAAACAACATATCCCTACTACTCCCCCGATATTCATTTATCGGGGGAGTTTTTTGTTAGGCATAACATACAGCAAATCAACCAAATATTACCCCTATAACATGAAAAGTGGAATAATTTAATGCAATAACATAAAAAAATACACCTAAAACTACGATATCTCATTTATTTTCACTACCTTTGTTGCGATTAATAAACGTATACGAATAAAAATGATGAAAAGAAAATTATATATCACCCTATTAGGACTGCTCTCTACCATTATGACAGCAGCTGTACCCTACTGCGATGTGAGAAAATTCTCTATCACAGACGGACTCGCTGCCAATACCATCTCAGACCTCAAGCAGGGCAAAGACAACCTCATGTGGTTCTGTACATGGAACGGACTGTCGTTCTATGACGGCTACAAGTTTCATACTTTCAGAGACAACCCCGATGATATTGACGTCCTGTCAACCAACCGTATACTGAAAATAGAACCATCCTATAACAACAACGTGTGGTGTATCACATACGACCACCAGCTCTACGTATACGATACCCACTTCTGCCAGTTCTTTGCTGTTGGACAGAAATTCAACGAACTGTTCAACATCGACCTGCGCGTAAGCCAGGTATACCCTATGAAAAACGGAGCTACATGGTTTACTTCAGAAGATGGAAAATACATCATCCGATCAGTAGGAAAAACCTTTGATGAGCGGAACATAGAACTCATCAAAGTAGGAGAAAAGGGACTCAGAAGCGGAAATGTATGGTACATCCATCAAGATATACACGGAAGAGAATGGGTGCTTACCGACAAAGGCGTATACATATATCATTCGAAAATTCCAAGCAAACTGCCTTTCAAATGGCTCAGAGGGGTGGGAGAAGATGAGTTCCTGGCAACTGAAGACGGTAAACTGGCAAAATATGACCTGCAGAACCGACTCACCATGATACCAATGCCAGAAGGCGTAACCCGTATCAACCAACTGAAAAATACAGGTTACCAACTCCTGCTGGCAACCAACCTGGGTGTGGTCATCTACAACCCGCGCACCTTCAAGTTTGATATCATCAACGTACAGAGCCCGAGTCAGCCTCTGGCAGAGGTAAAGAAAATTTATACCGATGATTTCGGTATGGTATGGGCATTCACTGACGGCATGGGAGTAACCCTCGTCAATCCGAAGACCGGAGAGAAACAGTGGCTCTTTGCCGACCAGGACGACCCGATGGACCGTACAACCTGCGAAAGCAATTTCATCACACAAGATGAACACAAAACCCTCTGGGTAGTGCCTAGAGGAGGAACCTTCAGTTATTTTGACCGCAAGGCAGGAAAACTGGTGCCTTATCTGCTGAGAAGCAATTCATCGGGCAACTACCGCATACCGAAGATTACGAAATATGTACTCTCAGACCAGGGAATCCTCTGGCTGACAGGCTCTCACGACCTGACACAGGTAGTCTTCAAATATCACCCTTACATTATCAACAAGCTGGATGTGGGCGAAGATGAAGTGTTCTCGGTAAATGCATCGCCAGACGGACATATCTGGGCTGGTTATTACAATGGTATAATCCAGGTGCTCAACGCATCCTACCAAAGCATCGGATACCTGTCGCCAAGCGGACAGATTGTGCCACAGCAAGTAAACTTCGACGAGAAGGGCATCATGTCTATCCACTTCGATATCAAGGGAAGAGCATGGATAGGAACCAACGGAAATGGTGTCTATCTGATAGATAAAATGCAGGTAAGACACTTTGTTTATGATGCCAACAACCCGTCATCGCTGCCGTTCGACAAGATACAAGACATTGTAGCCGACCGCACCGGACGCATCTGGATAGGTACCTACGGAGGTGGGCTGGCACTTGTTAACGAGGCGGCAGACGGCAGTATCAGCTTCATCAGTAAACGAAACGGACTGCCTTGGGAGAAACAGCACTACGACCGCATACGCCGCATCTGCTGCACCACTACGGGAACCATTCTTGTAGGAACTACAGATGGTCTCATCACCTTCAGTGATGCCTTTACAAACGCAAGAAAGATCAATTACCACAAGACCTACTACATACCGAACGATACAACTAGTCTGGCTGCAAACGATATGAACAATATCATGGAGCACACCAGCGGCAAGATGTATATCTCGCAACAGGGCGGTATGATGGAAGAGATTGTGAGCAAATCGCTCCTGCAAGACAACCTGAAGATGAAATACTTCCATGCCATCGATGTTAACGAAGGCATCGTACAGGGCATGGTAGAAGACAACCAGGGAAGAATCTGGGTAATCAGAGAATCGAGTATCGACTGCGTAAACCCGAAAACGGGCCAGTGCAACGTGTTCGGACCTAACGATTTCGACTTCAACATGTCGTTCTCGCAAAGCCGTCCTTACTACGATCCGGCAAGCAACAACATCTCGGTAGGTACCCCGATGGGACTGATTACCTTCAATCCGGCTACGCTGAAGAAGAGCAACTACCAGCCAAAAGTCATCTTCTGTTCCCTCCACTATAGCGGAGAGAAAGAGTCGGAACCTATCCTGCACAAGGAAAAAGTGGTGATTCCTGCCAACAAGCGAAATCTGACCATCACCTTCGCATCACTCGACTATCAGCGCAAGTATCAGACCAAATACCTCTATCGCATAGATGGTTATACAGCTCCAGGAGAGTGGATATCGAACGGAAGCAGCAATGTCATCGGCTTCAACCGTATCAGTCATGGCGATTACGTACTCAAGGTGAGAGCCACCAACTCTCAAGGTGTATGGAGCAAGTATGTGGCAGAACTGCCTATCGAAGTGCGCCCTACCTTCTGGGAAAGCATCTGGTGCAAATTTCTGATGCTGCTTCTGCTCTTCGGTATCGTAGGCGCAATCTTCTATACCTACAACCAGCGCCAGCGCGAGAACGTAACCCACGAGATGAGCGTGATGAAGAACGAGTTCTACAACGATGCAGCCAACCGTCTGAGAACCCCTCTAACGCTCATCGGAGCTCCGGTAAAAACCGTTTTGGATACCGAACCGGGTATCACCCGAAAGGGCAAGGAACTGCTGAGAATGGTAGTAGACAATGCCAACGAAATGCTGGTAATGCTGGACAAGGTTCAGAGATACGGCAACACGGCAGGCTTCCATACGAACAGTGGTCTGACCGAGGAAGATTACGACCTGGCAGAAAGAGAAGAAGCGAATGGCCAGATTGACGACCGCAATGCATCTGACTATCTGGAAGAAGTAAATAAACAGAAAGAAGAAAAGGATGCAGAGGCTGAACGCCTGGAAGAAATGGGCAAGGAACAGGAAACTGCACAGGAAGAAGCGGAACAAAAAGACCAGACGGTACTGGTAGTAGAAGACAATGCCGACCTGCGCAAGTTCCTCTACAGCATCCTCTCGCCTACCTACAACGTGCTGCTTGCAGAGAACGGAAAGACTGGCTTGGTGATGGCGCGCAAGGAAACGCCCGACTTTATCCTTACAGACGTTACCATGCCTGTGATGGATGGTTTGTCGATGATTCACGAGATTAAACAGGATACCACCCTCAACAACATCCCAGTGATGATTCTCTCGGCCAAGGCAAGCGTAGAAGACCAGCAGCGAGGCTTTGATGAAGGTGTTGATGCCTATATCACCAAGCCATTCTCTACCCCTTATCTGCTCGGCCGAATAGAGGCTATACTCACCCAGCGCCGCAACATTCAGATGGATGTCATCAGAAAGCTGAAGGAAACTGGCGATAAAGATGCCATAGCAGCCCTGCGAATACTGCCTGCAGCAGCTCCTCAGCCTGCTCTTAACCAGGCTGAAACTAGTGCCGAGAATGAAGCGGTTGACCCAAACAGCGAGCTGGCATTTATGGCGGCACAGATTCAAGACAGAACCATGTTGCGTGTCTTCAGGTTTGTTGTTGAAAATGCAGGCAACCCGGAGCTCAAGATTGATGACATCTCGAACGAAATCGGTATGAGCCGAAGCGTACTATATAATAAGGTGAAAGCAACGACCGGAATGACACCGGTAGACTTCGTTCGCCATATACGTATCAAGAAGGCATGCGAGATATTGCGCAATACAGACGATACACTGACCAGTATCGCCTTCGCAGTAGGTTTTACTGACCCTAAGTATTTCTCGAAGGTATTCAAGAAAGAAACGGGTATCGTGCCTACTGAATACCGAAACAGAACGCAGGGATAGCCCGCATCATTACAGATGAAAGCAGTCATCATTACTGATGGCTGCTTTTATCTGTATTGACAAAAAAGTAATACATATTATAGGACATATCTTCAGTTGTTGTCGGGCACAGTCTTCTTCGTTATCGCACACAGCAAAACGTTCAAACAAGGAAAAAAGCAGAATAGTCATAAAATTGAGACGTTTTGCTTTGTTTTTTGACCGGATATTGCAAAAAAGTATAAAAACAGGAGGGTATTTGATTAATTTTCTCTTTTTACTGAAAAAAAAACTGAGAAAAAGTTTGGTGTTACAAGAAAATGTAGTATCTTTGCAACAAGTTCTTAGAAAAGTTAAATGATAGATTAATCGTAAACCTCTTTTTCTTTGTTTTTTTGAGGAAAAAGAGGTTAAGAAAAAGAAATGCAGGGTTTGTGAAAATCCTGCATTTTTTATTTTTATAACTTTCATGCAGGCCGTTATGTAGTCTTATAATCTACACACCTTTCTATTCACAAACCCAATTATCTACGGAATCTATATACTCTTAACTGCGATACTATCTACATTATATATATTACGCACAGAACTTTCGCATGTGGTTCAAGTACGGGCTGAAGGCCCAAAAGCTCCTAGCCCAGGGCAACGCCCTGGGTATGATGGCAATCAGCAAGACGCCCTGTAAGGGCAACAGGTTTGAGTCCGTAATTACCCAGGGCGATGCCCTGGGCTAGGGGCTTCTGCCCTTTCAGGGCGTGTGGAACTTACATGCTAAACTTGAATGACTTTAACTATTTCTAAAGTTTACTGTCCTTTAACAGTTTTGGGCAATATTCATTAAAAAAGCATTTATCGCAGAGCGGTTTCGTACTCTTGCAAATATATCTGCCATGCAGCAAAATCCAATGATGCGCATTCGGAATATCCTCTGCCGGAATGTTTTTCATCAGATAATCTTCTACTTTTCGGGGCGTATCTGCCGTTTTCGGCACCAACCCCATACGATGACTCACACGGTAAACATGCGTATCCACCGCCATCGTAGCATGACCGAACCATACGGCACGAATCACATTCGCCGTCTTGCGCCCCACTCCTGCCAACTTCTCCAAATCATCCGCAGCCTCAGGCACCTCACCTCCGAACATCTCAACCAGCTGGCGAGACATTTCAGCAAGATGCTTCGCCTTGGCATTCGGATAACTCACCGAACTGATCAACTCATAAATATCATCCTCGCTCGCCTGTGCCATGTGCTGCGCATCAGGATAACGGGCAAAGAGAGCAGGCGTAACCATGTTGATGCGTTTGTCGGTGCATTGCGCAGAAAGCAAAGTAGCCACCAGAAGCTGAAATGCGCTACCGAACTGCAACTCGGTAGTTACATTCGGCAGCGCACTTCTGAAATGATTCAATATAAAATCGTATCTTTCCTTACGAAGCATATCTCTTACTTTTTAGCAGGAGCAGCCTCCTCTTTCTTCAGCTTACCCTTGTAAGCCTTGTTCAAACCGGAAATCACCTCTTTTGTAATATCGTAAGCCTTGTCAGCATAGAGCAGGTTATCGCCGCTCTTAGAGAAGATGATACTATACTTCTTGTCCTTGTTGTAGCGGGCAAGATAGTTGGCAATGCTGTCGTGGAGCGCCTTGTTGTACTTCTCCTGCTCAGCAGCAAACTCGTTGCTCAAGCGCTGCTGCAAGCCCTGCAGGTCGTTGTTCTGCTTCTGCAGTCCAGCCTGGATAGCCTCAGCCTGCTCGCGGGTATAAGCATTCTGCTGAATCTTCTGCTGGAAGTTGGCTGCTGCAGCCTGGAGCTGCTGACCCTTCTGCGCAATAGTAGCCTGAATGTTCTGACCCTTCTTCTCCAAGATAGAAGAATACTCCTTAGCAAAGGTATACTGAGTCATGATAGAGTCTACCTCTACATAAGCAATCTTCAATTCAGCAGGAGCCTTGCTCTCTGACTTAGCCTCTACCTGAGGCTGAGATTTGTTGCATGATGCCAATGACAGGGCAGCAACAGCTGCAATTGCCACTGAACTCAAAATGTTCTTTCTCATTTTTTCTATCATATTATATTATTACTATTTTCTAATAAGCCTTGTTGGCTTCCCTTGCCTCGCGGTCCTGATCCACCACACAATGAATGCCCTGCTTGCGCAAGCCCGGATTGTCGTGCACATGCTGGGAAGAGAACTTGCCGTTCTTCTTAAAAATCAACTTTACGCAAAATAATGCCATGCAAATAGCAATTATTAACACGCTTAATAACATTAATTTTATCATTTTTATTACCTTTGCAGTGCCTTAGTGCACTTTTGGGTGCAAAGGTACTATTTTTTTGGGAATAACCAAAACAAAATAGCAGAAATAAATGTTTTATCAAAACAAAATAATAGAAAATAAATGAATAAAAGTGAATTGAAGCCTGCTCTCGTGTTCGAGCAGTTCGCAAAAATCAACGAAATACCTCGTCCTTCCAAGCACGAGGAGAACATGATTGAGTTTTTGAAATCTTTCGGAGAGGCTCATCAGCTCGAAACGCTGGTAGATGAAACCGGTAATGTGCTCATCCGTAAAGCTGCCACTCCAGGCTACGAGCATGCCGAAACCATCATCCTGCAGAGCCACATGGACATGGTTTGCGATAAACTGGTAGATGTTGATTTCGATTTCCACAAAGACGCCATCCAGACTTACGTAGACGGAGAATGGCTTAAGGCAAAAGGCACTACATTGGGTGCTGACGACGGTATAGGCTGCGCCATCGAGCTGGCTATCCTGGCAAGCAACGATATTGAGCATGGTCCTATCGAGTGTGTCTTTACACGTGATGAAGAAACCGGACTGACCGGTGCTCACGGCATGAAGGCGGGCTTTATGACCGGAAAGATGCTCATCAATCTTGACTCAGAGGATGAGGGCGAAATCTTCGTATCCTGTGCCGGTGGTCAGACAACCCATGCCACTTTCCACTTCTCACGCGAAGAGGCTCCTGCGGGTTATTTCTTCATGGAAGCTTCGCTGAAGGGTCTCAACGGTGGTCACTCGGGCGATGACATCAACAAGAAGCGCGCCAATGCCATCAAGATTCTTGCCCGCTTCCTCTTCCTCGAAAATGAGAAACTGGATGGAAGTCTGCGCCTCGTAAGCTTCAACAGCGGCAAAATGCACAATGCGATTCCTCGCGACGGAAAGATTGTTTTCGCCGTCAAGAATGCTGATAAGGAACAGGTTCGTGCCGACTGGAACATCTTTGCATCAGAAGTAGAAGATGAATTCCACGTAACCGAACAGGCTATGCAGTTTAATATGAGCAGCACCGATGCTGCACCTGTCATCGAGAAAGCTGTAGCTGACAAGTTCGTAATGGCTCTCCAGGCTGTAGACAACGGTCCGCTTACTACCTGTCAGGATGAGGCGATTGCCTGGATGGTAGAAACCTCAAGCAATGTGGCAAGCGTGATGACCGATGAAAGCAGCATCAACATCGTAGCTTCTCAGCGAAGTAACGTAATGAGCAATCTGGAGAACATGACCAACACCGTAAAGGCAGCCTTCCTTCTGGCTGGCGCCGAGGTAACTGTAGGCGACAAGTATCCTGCTTGGAAGATGCGCGCCAACAGCGAGCTTACCGACCTGGCTGTGAAGGCTTACGAAAAACTCTTCGGCAAAAAACCATTGGTAAAGGGTATTCATGCCGGTTTGGAGTGTGGTCTTTTCTCAGAGCGTTATCCTGAGCTCGATATGGTAAGTTTCGGTCCTACCCTTCGCAATGTTCACACCCCAGACGAGGCTCTTCTCATTCCTACTGTAAAGATGGTATGGGATCACTTGCTGGAGATTCTCCGCAGCGTGGCTAAATAAGCAAGCGTGCTAAATAAAACAACGAGCTTCATAAAAGCAGCGCGGCTTAATAAAAAAGAAGATGTCTATGATAAAGAAAATGATGTTTGTCATGGTTTCAGGACTTGTGCTGATGTTCGCCTCGTGTGGCGATCAGCACAAGGCTCAATCTCTGGTCAAGGATTTTCTTGATGAAAACCTCGTTGATCAGGATTGCAGCTATGAGCGGTTCTCCCGCCTCACTCCTACCGCCATGATCAGTTTCGACCAGATGAAGGTGATGCGACAAAATGTCAGCAAACTGCCTTACGTCAAGAAGAATATTGATTATAATGATGCAGCTTATCCCGACACCTTATTATATTTAAGGGCTACATACAAGCTGACCAACCATCAGGGCGAGAAGCAGGAAGTAACCCAAACCTTTTATCTTGATAAAGGTTTGACAAGAGTAATCGGGTTTAAGGAAAACTAAAAAAAACAGTTAAGAATTGCCTTTCAGCAAGGCAGTAAGAATAAACAGAAAGAGTTGACTAGCATTTTAACTAGCCAACTCTTTTTTCATATAATCTCTTATTTCTTTTCTAGCCAGAGTCAGACGATTCTCAGCCGCTTTATATCCGAGGTTCAGACTTTGGGCAATCTCGCTCACCTGCATTCCTTCGAAGAGATTCAGGCGGTAAACCTTGCTTCTCTTCTCCGTGAGCCGGGCAATGCCACGCTCCAGAATCTCGTTGATCTGCTGGGCAGAGAAAACAGATTCGCCATCAACATCATATCTTCCCATCCAGTCAGTAGCTCCCAGGAAGTGTTCATACTCCTCAATCTTATGCTTGCGACGGTAATAATCGATAATCAGATTCTTGGCAATAGTGTATACAAAACAAGGTAAAGTAACAGGCGTAATCATCTTATCGCCTCGAAGTAATCGCACAAAAGTATTCTGCACGATGTCTTCAGCCTCGTCTGCCGGAAGCGAACGGGACATGACATACAACTTCAGCTCGTTGTAGTGTTCAGAGTAATAATCAGCAATAATGCTGTAATTTGAATTTGTTTGTTCCATGATGGCGATTTTTTAATCATGTTTTTCGTTTATCGATATTGCAAAGGTAATAAAAAAAAAGAAAGCCACCAAAGGAAAGCGAAAAAAAATGTGCTAAATGTTCGTTTTGAAACATTTAGCACATATGATAGATACAATTTGTAACATGAAATGTTACGCATCGCAAAGTTTTATTTCTCCATTCATACCTTTTTTCAGGTTGGATTACTTAATCATGTCAACGCTTCTCTTGAGGAATGCGTCGAGCGAAGCACCCTTCAACATACCGTTCTGAAGCAGGGCGAGGTCGATGAGCTGGTGAACAATGTTGTTGTTCTTAGCATAGCCCGAGATGATTTCGTTGCGCTTAGCCTTCTCATCGCTGATGGCCTTCTCTGTGTTGTGAACATCATCCTTCTCCTGCTGGGTAATCTCTTCAGGCTTCTTCTTGTTCTGCTCCTGATGGAGTACGGCAAGGCGGGCTTCCTGACCCTTGATTTCTGCAAGGATTGGCTTCAATGTTTCAGCTGTGTTGGCCTCAGCATCTTCCAATACCTTCTTTACCAGAGCATGGTCTGAATTCAGTACGATGTTGTAGCTGTCTGGCATCTGACCGTAGAAGTTCATGCCTGCCTGGAACTGGCTCATCGCCTTCATACGGCGCATGTACTCGTTCTGAGTGATGAGCACTGGCTGGTTCTGTTCGCCCAAAGCCTGAATCTCTACAAAGAATTCTGTCTTGTCGAGTTGAGGCATCTGAGAGCGGAATACTTCTGTCAAGTTGTCAGACTGCTCTTTGCTCAAATCGGTCTTCTTAGCATCTTCCTTCACGATGAGGCGGTCGATGATGTCGGCGTCAACACGTGTAAAGCGGCTCTTCTCCAGCTTCTGCTCCAGCATGTTTACCATCGGCGTATCGAGCTGACCTTCCATCAGTAGTACAGAATAACCCTTCTGCTTGGCAGCTTCGATGTAAGAATACTGCTCTTCCTTATTGTTGGCATAGAGATAAACCAGGTTGCCATCCTTATCGGTCTGGTTGTCCTTAATCAGCGTCTTGTACTCATCGAAAGTAAAGTACTTGCCCTCAACATCTTTCAGAAGTGCGAAGTCCTTTGCGCGCTCGTAGAAATCTTCCTGAGAGAGCATTCCGTAGTTGATGAAGATCTTGAGATCATCCCATTTCTCTTCAAACTCCTTGCGGTTCTCCTTGAAGATAGAGTTCAAACGATCGGCTACCTTCTTGGTGATGTAGGTAGAAATCTTCTTCACGTTACTGTCGCTCTGCAGGTAGCTGCGGCTTACGTTCAGCGGAATATCCGGTGAATCGATTACACCATGAAGCAATGTGAGGAATTCTGGTACAATGCCTTCTACCTGGTCGGTTACGAACACCTGGTTGCAATAGAGCTGAATCTTGTTGCGCTGCATGTCGATGCTGCTCTTGATGCGTGGGAAGTAGAGAATACCCGTGAGATTGAATGGGAAGTCTACATTCAGATGAATCCAGAACAACGGGTCGTCCTGCATCGGATAAAGGGTGTGATAGAACTTCTTGTAGTCCTCATCCTTCAAGGTGCTAGGAGCCTTGGTCCAGAGAGGCTCCACATTATTAATAATGTTATCCTCATCTGTCTCCACATTCTTGCCGTCCTTCCACTCGGTCTTCTTGCCGAAGGCTACAGGTACTGCCATAAACTTGCAGTACTTGTTCAGAAGTTCCTCAATCTTGCTCTTCTGCAGGAATTCCTTGCAATCATCAGCAATATGGAGGATGATGTCTGAACCACGCTCAGCCTTGTCAGCATCTTCGATTTCGAAAGCAGGTGAACCATCGCAGCTCCACTTTACAGCCTTGCTTCCCTCTTTGTAGCTCTTAGTGATGATTTCTACCTTGCTGGCTACCATGAAAGAAGAATAGAAGCCGAGACCGAAGTGGCCGATGATGGCGTTGGCATTCTCCTTATACTTGTCGAGGAAGTCAGTTACGCCTGAGAATGCAATCTGGTTGATATATTTATCGATTTCCTCCTCAGTCATACCTATACCATGGTCGCTGATAGTCAAGGTTCCAGCCTTCTCATCGAGAGAGACACGAACGGTTGTGTCGCCTATCTCGCCCTTGAAATCGCCCTGAGCTGCAAGAGTCTTCAACTTCTGTGTAGCATCTACTGCGTTTGAAACCATCTCACGGAGGAAGATGTCGTGATCTGAATATAAGAATTTCTTGATGACAGGGAAAATGTTCTCTGTCGTTACACCAATATTACCTTTCTGTGCCATAATATAAAATGTTTTTATTCGTATTTACTTTATTATTGTTTGGCAAGGGGACTTACAAATAGCGTGCCAAAATAAAAGCCCTCTTACCAAACAGAATAAAATAGCTGAAAAACATTTTATAATTCAGCGAAGCATTTTATGACTAAATGTCTCTTGGGAATCCCTTTGCCAAACCGCCTTCGCTTGTTTCCTTGTAAAGCGAAGGTAGATCATGTCCCGTCTGTCGCATCACTTCAACTACCCGGTCGAAAGATACGGTATGATGGCCATCTGAGAAGGAAGCGTAGAGGTCTGCATCCAAAGCTCGGGCGGCAGCAAAGGCATTTCGCTCGATGCAAGGAATCTGAACCAGTCCGCAAACCGGGTCGCAGGTCATTCCGAGATGATGCTCCAATCCCATTTCGGCAGCATATTCTACCTGAGCCGGACTGCCTCCGAAAAGCTGACAGGCTGCAGCCGAAGCCATGGCGCAGGCAACACCTACCTCGCCCTGGCAACCTACATCAGCACCACTGATAGAAGCATTCTGCTTTACGATGTTGCCCACCAATCCGGCTGTAGCCAAGGCTCTCAAGATGCGCTGTTCACTCATATCATGAGAAGTAAACATGTGGTAGAGTACAGCTGGCAATACACCACAGGCGCCACAGGTAGGAGCTGTAACGATGGTGCCACCCGAAGCATTCTCTTCGCTCACAGCCAGCGCATAAGCATAAACCAAGCCGCGGCTCTGCAGGGAAGCACGGTAACCCTTCGCCTTTATATAATAGGTGGCAGCCTTACGCTGTAGCTTCAGCGGACCAGGCAAAACACCTTCATGGTCCAAACCATTTCTGATGCTCTGCTTCATCGTCTGCCAAACCATGTCGAGATAATCCCAGATATCTTCCGATTCGCATTTCTCAACATATTCCCAGAATGAGCGTCCGTTATCATAGCACCATTGCTTGATGTCGGCGAGCTTGTTCAGATCATAAACATCCTTGGCGCCCAGCTCTTGGTTGCCGGCAGTACCATCTGATATGGCTCCACCACCAATACTGTAAACGGTCCATTCATCAATAATATCGCCGTTCAGATCCTTGCCCACAAATTTCATTCCGTTGGGATGATAAGGCAGGAAAGTTTGTGGCTGCCAGATAATATTCACTGTTTTATGAGGTCTGAGCACTTCTTCTATTGCCACATCAGTCATGTGTCCCTTACCTGTAGCAGCCAGACTACCATAGAGGGTTACTTCATAATAAGAAGCGTTAGGGCAACGCTCCAGAAAAAGTTTGGCAGCACGCTGAGGCCCCATCGTATGACTGCTCGATGGTCCCTTACCTACTCTATATAATTCCTTTAATGACTTCATTTTTCTCGTATTTAATATTTTTACTTATCGATTTTTACCTTTTAATGGGCTCAGTTACTTATTTCTTCAGTTTACCATCCGAAAGTTACTTCATCTGTTTGGCTTTCAGGATGATGACATCCGTGAGAGGTCTGTCATTGTTCGCCTTATCGGTAGCCACATTCTGAATCTTATCAACCACATCCATGCCTTCAAGCACCTCTCCGAATACTGTGTAGCCGTTGTCAAGGTGAGGAACACCACCATGCTTGATGTAGCCCTTCTGCAACTGTTCTGAAGGAATGGCGTAATACTTGCCGTCCCGTTTCAGTTTTTCTACATAATATTCCATCTGCCGGGGAGAAAAATTTCTGCCCCAGACGATGTAGAAATCAGTAGACGCCGAAGCTTTGGTCGGATTTTCATCATCTCCTTCGCGAGCAGCACAGAGCTGTCCGCGCTTATGATAATATTTAGGATAGATGATTTCTGCCGGAACCGTATAGTTTACATCAAACTTCTGCGGCTTTTCCATGTTCACCTTTCTGCATGAATAATCGCCACCCTGAATCATGAAATTCTTGATGACACGCTGAAAGATGCAACCGTCATAATAGCCCGAATTGACAAGTTTCAGGAAATTATCCCGATGCTTGGGAGTATCGTTGTAGAGAGCCACGAGAATGTTGCCCATCGTAGTTTCCAGCAACACCTGAGGGCAGGTTGGATCGTGCGGTGTTTCCCAGTCGAGCAGAGAATCGGGTTTAGACGCCACAACTTTTCCGGCTGGTTCTGATGTGTTCTGATTGCCTTCACTCTGAGCGAATGTCGTAACAGGCACCGTAAGAAGAGCGAGTGTCAATAATCTGATGATCTTCTTCATATTTTTGTATAATTTTTACATCTATTTATGTTATCGGATGCAAAGATAATGATTTTATTCTAAAAAATTGATTTTTTATGCGGGAAAAGTTCCTTTGTCTCATACATTCTTCATATCTTTGCAGCAGAAGACAGAAAATGCAATCAATTATGAAGAAAAAAATATATATTATCATCGCTTTTTGCACTTTCCTCACTACAGAAGCAAGTGCACAGCAACAGGTAAGCTTCGGACCATTGCACAGTCCGGACAGTCCGCGCGAAGAATGGTTGCTGCCTGGCGATACGGTTTACCAGGCAGGAAAACCTATGATTTATCAGGGAAAACCGGTGAAGAATGCATATATGACTCCTGCCCGACTATCAGATAAGAAAGAAACTCTCGGCAAAAACGGATTGATGGGTGAGGCTTCGCTAGACAGCACCTATTATAATAATCCCATCTCCAACCTTACCAACGGCTTGAGTTATCCGTTGGGCTATGGCTGGGGGCTGCACCAGGGATTGAATCTCTCGTTAGATCTTTCTGCCTTTGCCACATTCGGCAAGAATGTGCCTCACAGAGGCGGTTTCACTCAGACCATCGATGCAACCTACCTAACGCCACTCACCAAAGACAACAAACTTTGGTTGGCTCTGGGCACTTATATCAACAACGTAAACTATGGTGGAGACAGTTATCATGACGGTGGAGTCTACGGCATTCTGGGCTATCAGTTTAATGAGCATTGGGAGGCTTACGTTTACGGTCAGCTTAGTATAGCCAACAATTACAATTCTCTCTACGGCCGTTATGGCGGTTATGGCTATGGTCCCTACGGCTATTCGCCTTGGGGCTACGGAATGTATCCTTGGGGTATGGGCAGAGGAATCATGCCGGGTGGTTACGGAATGGGAGTACCTGGCGCCAACGTTTTAGGAGCCGGCGTAAGATACACCAACTCCAAAAAGACTTTCTCTATCGGCTTAAACGTAGAAGGAGTATGGTATGATAATAAGACGCCGTCCTATTTCAAGCAATACGACTATCCTGTGCCAAAGGCGCCTGAAAAAGATTAAGAAAAAGATAAAACATAAAAGAAAAGAGGTTCACTTTTCAATATAATCATATTGAAGTGAACCTCTAAGTTTATTCTGAAAAGAATCAGTTTACATAGAATTATCTCTCTCCATGAGATTATACTCTATGAGTTTAGATTCTATTCAGCGAGAATCTGGACTATTCTTTCTGCTGAGCGACCATCCCATCTGTCAGGAATGCCCGCTTTCTTCCATTCACCCTTCAGAAGTTTCTGCATAGATTGCTTCAGTAATTCCGGATCTTCAGCAACCAGTTCGTTTGTACCCACCTTTACAGTTTCAATATGCTCAGTATAGCTGTTGAGCGTAATGCAAGGAACCCCATTGAAGGTAGCTTCTTCAGCCACATTACCCGAATCGGTAATCACACCTTTGGCGTGAGCTGTAAGATAAGCAAACGACAGATAATCGAGCGGCTGAACCACCTGGATTCCACTCTGATGATTGCTCTCTTCCTGATAAGCCTTGAATGCGAGCACGAAGCCCAATGCTTTGCCTCGAAGCGGAGCAATCACCTTCACTCCAGCCTGGCGCGCCTCTTCATCTATGACAGAAATGAGCGATTTCATCTCATCAATGTTATTGACGATGGCCTTGCGGTTCAAGGTCAGAACCATATATTCGCCTTCTTTCAGATGAAACTCGTCCATGATTTCCGGACGCTGCATTTTAGACTGAAGGAAGCGGATGTTGTCGATAAGCACATTTCCTACCATGTAAACCTTAGACAATTCTGCACCTTCCTTGTTGGCGATGCTGTTGTTAGAAATGCCAGCGGTAAAGAGAATATCTGACAAGCCATCAATCACCAGACGGTTGATTTCCTTTGGCATGGTAATGTCAAAACTGCGGGTTCCGGCTGCAATATGAGCAAGCTGCACACCCTGCTTCTTGGTAACAATAGCCACAGCCATGGTTGAAGCCAGATCATCAACCACAATGACAACATCTGTAGCATTCTGCTGCAGATAGCGCTCAAACTGACCCATCACCTGTCCGGTAAGTTCGTTCATGTTTGGACAGTCTACGCCGAGATAAGCATCCGGTTTCTGAATGCCTAAGTCATCGAAAAGAGAAGATTCCAATGTCGGATCATCCTCTTTTCCTGTGTAAACCAACTGATAGCTGATTTCGTTACCAGCTTCCTGAGCATTACGAATTGCTCTAATTACGGGCGCAACCTTGATAAAGTTAGGTCTTGCGCCTGCAACGATACAGATTTTCTTCATTTTTATCCTGTTTAATATATTTACTGAAGTTACAGTTTACTGATATTCAGAGTGCTTTATTTCTTGATCCAAAGGGCATTATCCATTGACTCAGAGGCCTTTATCCCTTGAAAAGGTCTTTGATTCCTCCTATAGAACCCAAGAGATTGGTTGCCTCGTATGGCAGATAAACCACCTTATTATCCTTACCCTGTGCTACTTCCTGCATCATGCTGATGTATTTCTGGGCCAGGAGATAGTTGGCAGGATTCGAACTCTGTCCTACAGCTTCCGTAATCTTCTGAATGGCAATAGCCTCGGCCTCAGCCTTACGGATGCGGGCAGTAGCCTCACCTTCTGCATTCAGGATAGCCTGCTGTTTGACAGCCTCAGCCTTGTTCACGATGGCAGCCTTCTCACCTTCTGAGAGCAGGCGCTGCTTTTCCTTCTCACCTTCAGAAGTCAGGATGGTAGCACGCTTGTTGCGTTCAGCCTGCATCTGCTTTTCCATCGCCTGGAGCACACTTTCTGGAGGTGTAATATCCTGCAACTCTACTCGGTTTACCTTGATTCCCCACTTATTGGTTGCATCATCCAAAACTGCACGGAGTTTGGTGTTAATCGTATCGCGGGAGGTAAGAGTCTGGTCCAGTTCCATCTCACCTATTATATTACGCAAGGTGGTTTGGGTCAGTTTCTCTATGGCATTTGGCAGATTGTTGATTTCATACACACTCTTGAATGGGTCCACAATCTGGAAATAGAGCAACGCATTTATCTGCATCTGGATATTATCCTTAGTGATTACGTTCTGACGGTCGAAATCGTAGACCTGTTCACGAAGGTCGATGCAGTTTGTATAAACGTATCTTCCGTTTCTCATCGCCACAATATCCTTGGCATGGTCAATGAAAGGAATGATGACATTAATACCCGGCTTGAGCGTGGCAAAATATCGTCCGAGACGCTCTATGATTTTCGTCTCACTTTGAGGGATGATGACGATGGTTTTCTTAACCACTACGAGTGCAAGTGCTACTAGAGCCACCAGCACATAAATTCCTATGTTCATGATGTTTATACGATTAAGTGAATAATGTTGAATCTAAACTTTTCCTACCTAAACTTTTTCTACCTTGAGGATGATAGATTCGTGACCTAAGATTCGAACCTTATCGCCTACAGCAAGCGGTTCGGCAAGATGCGGAGCTTCCGCTTTCCAATCATCTCCATCCAGCTTCACTCTACCATATCCTCCGGCAGGAATCATCTCGGTCACTTCCCCTATCTGTCCTGCCAGCGCATCGGCGTTACTGCGGCGGTCTTCCCCACCCTTGTGTAGCGATTTCAGCAGATGCGGACGAACCAACCAGATGCTAAGCATAGAGCAGATTGCCCAAACCACTACCTGCACCCAGAAAGGTGCTCCTACTAATGCCACAGGAATGCTGATAAGCGCACCAATGGCAAAACAAGTAACATAGAAATCGCCGGAAGACAACTCTAAGATGAGGCAGATGAACATCACCGATGTCCATATCAGCCAAAGGTTATGAGATAAATACTCCATACTTAACTATTTTAATTTGATTCTTCAGATTCGAGAGATTCGGAAGAGAAGATGAATTCATTTCTTCAGATTCGAGAGATTCGGAAAATTCCTTATTTTCTGCGGGTTGTAGTCTTCTTTTTTCTACTGGTCTTCTTGGTTGTAGAAGTCTTGCTCGTAGAACCTATCTTATAAGTTGTCTGAGGTTTATAATACTTCAGCGCAGTAGGCATTTCCTTCTGCAAGGCAGCAATACGCTTGGCGTCTGAAGGGTGATCACTGAAAATATCACTCTGATTGCTGCTAGAGCCCAGTGACATTCTCTTCCAGAAAGGAATGGCCTGCTGAGGATCGTAACCTGCCATGGCTGCGAAGATAAGCCCCATGTAATCTGCCTCGGTTTCATTATCACGGGAATACTTCAGATTGCGGAATGAGAAATACTGTCCGGCAACTGCACTTGCCACATTTCCTACACCATTACCTACTGTCTGGTTCAACACAGTTCCCAGGATACTTGTACCGGTTTGCTGATTCTGCTGTTTGGTGAGCTGCTCAGCACTATGTTTAGCCACAGCATGAGCTATTTCGTGACCCAAAACGATTGCCAAACCGGTTTCATTCTGAGTGTAAGGCAAAAGTCCTTCATAAACCACGATTTTACCGCCAGGCATACAGAATGCATTAGCAGACTTATCTTGTACCAGGTTGAATTCCCATGAATAATTCTTCACGTCGGCTTCAAATCCATTCTGCTTCAAATAGAGTTCAACAGCATTGGCAAGTCTTTTTCCTACTCGCTGAACCATCGCCGTATTGGCTGCATTGGTCGACTTCTTGGCAGAAGCCATGTACTTTGTGTATTCCTGATTAGACAGACTGAGAACCTGCTCATCGGATACAGAGATGCGATGAGTGCGACCGGTCAGAGGCACAGTCTGAGTCGTGCCGCAAGATGCCAGCGCAAGGACTGCCACAACCGTCAAAACTAAAACCTTAAACTTTTTCATCTTAACTTACTTATGTATATAAAATATGTTTATTCATTAAGTTTATGTGCTGTTTGAAACACATTTTCTCTGCAAATATACTATTTCTAGTTGAAACCACCAAAGAAAAATGAGAAAAACATGAAATATAACCTAAAAATAACACAAGATAACTGACAAAAAAGAGGTGTACGAAAAAAGCTGGCAAAAAAATAAGGTGTGGCACAATCTTTGCAGTTTCGCAAAACCGTCAGACTGCCAGATGACAGCTGCCCGAGAAAGCAGCATTATCAGCAGACTGGATTTAAGAAGTATAACATTAAAAAAATATTTTAATATGAACGCAAAGAAGGAAGTGCCTGTATTGCTCTTGACAGGCTACCTGGGTAGTGGAAAGACAACCCTTCTCAACAAGATTTTAGCTAACGAAAAAGGTATTAAGTTTGCCGTCATCGTCAACGATATTGGTGAAGTCAATATTGATGCAGCCCTGATAGAAAAAGGTGGCGTAGTAGGTCAGAAAGATGATTCGCTCGTTTCTCTCCAGAATGGTTGCATCTGCTGCACATTGAAGATGGACCTGGTAGAACAGCTCAAGGAAATTGTAGACATGAAGCGTTTCGATTACATTGTCATCGAGGCTTCCGGAATCTGCGAGCCTGCTCCTATAGCACAGACCATCTGCTCTATCCCATCCCTCGGTCCTCAGTACATCGAGAATGGCATTCTGCGCCTTGACAGCATCGTTACCGTAGTAGATGCTTTGCGCATGAAGGATGAATTCTCCAACGGCAGCGACCTGATGAAGAAGAATATTGATGAGGAAGATTTGGCTTCGCTCGTCATCCAGCAGATTGAGTTCTGCAACATCATTCTTCTGAACAAGGCTGCAGAGGTTGAGCCTAAGGAGCTGGAGCACCTGAAGCAGATTATCCGCGCCATCCAGCCTAAGGCAGAAATCTTTGAATGCAACTATGGTGACGTTGACTTGAATCTGATCGTCAACACCAAGAAGTTTGATTGGGAAACCGTATCCACTTCAGCCGGTTGGATTCAGGAAATTGAATCAGAAAGAAACGAGGAGCATGAAGAAGATGATGAAGAAGAACCACATGAACATCATCACCATCATGACGAGGAAGACGAACATGAGCATCATCATCATGACCACGATGACCATGACCACGATCATGACGAGCATGAACATCATCATCACCATCATCACGACCATGACCATGATCATGAAGGCGGAGAAGTTGAGGAATACGGAATCGGCACCTTCGTTTACTATCGTCGCAAGCCTTTCGACCTGGGTCTCTTCGATGATTTCGTAGCTAGAAAATGGCCTAGAGACGTGGTTCGCGCCAAGGGAATCTGCTATTTCGATGATGAGCGCGACATGTGCTACGTGTTCGAACAGGCTGGCAAGCAGAAGACTGTAAAGCAGGCTGGCCAATGGTTGGCTACCATGCCGAAAGACGAACTCGACCAGGTCTTGATGAATAACCCACAACTGCAGAAGGAATGGGATCAGGAATTGGGCGACCGCATGATAAAAATCGTATTCATCGGTCAGCATATCAAGGAACAGAAAGATGCCATCATTGCTGAGCTCGACAAGTGCTTGGCGTAGAATCATATTCACCCGGCTTCCTGGCAAAAAGCAAAGGAAAAATAGCTCAAAATGAGCAGAGAACAAGAAAAACGGAGGAAAACGAACAAAAAAGTGAAGTTTTTCCTCCGTTTTTTAGTTTAATTCGTTTTTTTTTGTTAATTTTGCACCCGAATAATAAAAGCGTAATTAATATGAAGACAAACTTCAGACCGGCGTATATAAAGGACTTTGCTGCTTGCTGGAAAGTCATCGACCAGGCTCGCCAAAGTATGATAGAATCGGGACGTCACCAATGGACTGAGGAATATCCATCAGAAAAAGACATCAGAAAAGACATAGAAAATGGCAACGCCTTCGTTCTGACAGTAAACGAAGAGGTGGTTGTCTATGGAGCAGTCATATTGAATGGTGAACCCAAATATAAGAAATTAGTAGGCAACTGGATTACTGATGGCGATTATTATGTAATACATCGCTTTGCCACGTTGCCTAGTTTCCAGCGTGAAGGTTTGGCGCGTATTTTCATCAGTAAGGTGAACAGCATGTGCGAGGTAGAAAAAATACCTAGCATCAAGGTTGACACCAACTTTGACAATACGCCGATGATTAACCTTCTGTCTTCGATGGGTTTCTGTATCTGCGGACGTGTAAACTATGGAGGAAACAGAGGTCAGCGTTTCGCCTTTGAAAAACTCTCCATAGCCATGGAACCTGCAGAATAATTTCTGGCCATCGAAAAACACAATATTTGATTAACATCCTCAAACATTCATTATGGAAGAGAAACTATTGCAGATGAAGAGCTTGGTTGAAAGACTCAACCAAGCTTCGGATAGTTATTATAACGGAAAAGGCGAACTCATGACCGACTATGAGTGGGACGCCCTTTTCGACCAGCTCAAGAGATTGGAAGAGGAAACAGGCGAAATTCTGCCTGACTCCCCTACTAATCGCGTGTCAGAAGATTCTATCGTAGGAAAGAAAGAGGAGCATGAATTTGCCGCCCTCTCTCTGGCAAAGACCAAACAGGTAAGTGATCTTGTAAAATGGGCAGAAGACCGCCCTATCTGGATTTCATGGAAACTGGACGGACTGACCCTCGTAGTAACCTATGACGGCGGAAAACTCACCAAAATCGTTACCCGCGGTAATGGACACATCGGCACCAACATTACCCACTTGGCTCCAGCCATTTCAGGCATTCCTGCTACCATTCCAGAGAAAGGACATCTTGTAGTAAGAGGAGAAGCCGTCATTTCGTATGCTGATTTTGAACAGTTCATCATCGAAAGCGAAGGCGATTACGCCAATCCACGAAACCTCGCTTCAGGCTCACTCACGCTGAAGGATATTGAAGAGGTGAAGCAGCGCCACATCCAATGGATTCCGTTCACCCTGGTTTATACTGAGCGGGAACTTACTTCATGGGGCGAACGCATGCAGATGCTGAAAGACCTGGGAATGAATCCTGTAGAACGTGAGCGTATTGACCACCCTACCACAGAAAATATCCAGCTGGAAATAGACAAGTTTACGGAGAAGGTGACAAGCAAGAAGAATCCTTTCCCGGTAGACGGACTGGTGGTTTGCTACGATGATACGGCTTATGCAGCTACGGGGTCGGTTACAGGCCACCACGCTACGAGGGCAGGATTTGCCTTTAAATGGCAAGATGAACATGCAGAGACAGAACTCGACCACATCGAATGGTCGTGCGCAGCCAGCACCATCACGCCTGTAGCTGTTTTCAAACCGGTAGAACTTGAAGGAACTACCGTGCAGCGTGCCTCGCTCTGCAATGTAAGCGAATGCGAGCGTCTGGGCATTGGCGACAAGGGAACCAGACTGCAGGTCATCAAGGCCAATAAGATTATCCCGAAGGTAATCAATATTACAGAGGTTGTGGGTAGTTTTGTCATTCCCGCCGAATGTCCGGTTTGCCATGCGCCAGCCGTAGTGCGCGAGAGTGAGAGCGGCACCAAGACTCTCCATTGCACCAATGCAGCCTGCCCAGCCAAACAACTTAAGAAATTTGCCCGCTTCGTCAGCAAGGAAGGAATCAATATTGACGGAATCTCAGAACAGACTGTCTGGAAATTCATCAATCATGGTTTTATCAGGGAATATGCTGATTTCTACAAACTGAAGAATTATGCGTTCGAGATTTCCTGTTTCGAAGGATTTGGCAAGAAGAGCGTAAGCAATCTTCTGGAGAGTGTTGAGAAGAGCCGCCATACTGATGGTCGTCATCTGCTCTACGCCTTGAATATTCCGCTCTGCGGCGGCGATGTGGCTAAAAAACTGCTCAGCCGTTACAAGGTGAAGGAACTGATAGAAACGGCTCGCCTGAGCATGTTCGATGACGAGTTTGCAAGCATTGATGGTATTGGACCTGAAAAGAGTGCCAAGTTTATCGCCTGGTTCAAGGATGATGTTCATTTCCAGCATGTGCAGCATCTGCTATCCGAGCTGATTATCGAGGAGCAGGAGCCTGTAGAAACGGGCAACAAATGCCAGGGACTGACTTTCGTCGTAACGGGAGATGTGCATCATTACAAGAACCGCAACGAGCTGAAGGCTTATATTGAAAGCCAGGGCGGCAAGGTTACGGGAAGTGTGAGCAAGAGCACTAACTTCCTGATTAACAACGATGCAGCTTCGCAGAGTTCGAAAAATAAGAAAGCCCATGAACTCAATATTCCAATCATTACTGAGGATGAGTTCATTGAAAAGTTTCAGAAGTAAACAAGTGAATTAAGCGAAATAAAAAGCGAAAGCCAGATTCCGGATTACGGACTTGGCTTTCGCTTTTCTAGTTTTAAGAACCTGCAAATTCTCTGTTATTATTCTCCCAGGAACTGACCCATGAAGAGAATGGCGCCACTATTACGTTCGGTAATGAAATAAACGAATGGACGGTTGGCATGAAACTCTACACGCTTCATCTCGTGAGGACCCAGTGAGGTCAGCATCACAGCAGCTGTTACGGCAGCAGCCTTGGTTCCACGCTCGCTTACCTCAATCTTTGCCTTCTGCAACATCTTCGATACGTAGAAGCTGCCATTGGCAAAACGGCTGAAATCTGCCGTGCCTGGCTGGAAGATGCTTGGAGCTCCCAATTTACTGATAATCTGGTTGAGCGACAAATCCATCTCTGTGGTAAACTTAGGGAATTTTAAATCTACCTGGCAACGGTTCATGTCATTACTCAACTTCTGAAGTTTATCAGCATCCATCTCCTTCATCACCTCGCTGATGCTCTTGCCAGCCTTAGGAAGAAGAACGGTCATCTGATAACTTCCATTTCCGTATGGCAGCTCTACAGCCTGCAACATATCATTTTCAGTATAGGCAAACTTCTTGTTCTGGTGCATCATGTTCACCTTCTTAATATCGCGGGTGTAACCGCTGAAGTTCTCGAGGCGGGTATTCTTCGCATCAAACTTCTCCTGCCAGGTTCCATTAAAATAAATAGCATTCAGGAGGTAAGAAACGGCTGCAGGGTCTACCTGGTCGATGATGCTAGGAATCATGCCTTTAGTCTGCTTCTTGCACCAGTCATTAATGCGGGCGGCAGATTTAGAATTGGTAAAGTCCATGCTCTCAACGCCAGCCTGATATGAATCGGCTACGGTACGTGCGAAATCGCTGTTCAATGTGAAATTCTTATTGATGGCGATAAAGTTGGCAATGTTTACGGTTGTCTGCTTGTCGAGCTTGCCAGCTGAAAGCATCAGCGCCTTATAACAGTCGTTGAGTTCCTTCACGCTCACGCCCTCGCAACCGATTGCCTTCAGAATCTCCTGCTGAGTCTTGCCGTCGGCACCATTCGCAAGCATTCCCATCAGATAGGCGATGCTCATTGGCGAAACCACCTCAGAATCCATGCCGCTGATCTGCTGATAGAGTCTGAAAGCGAAATCATTATTCTTCTTCACGATGTTCTGCTGAGCCTCTGAGAGGATAAGATAACTCTCGTCCATTTCCTCATCTGCCGACGGACGGGCAGCCTCTGCCTCTGTTATCTTCTCAGCCTTTGTTGCGTTCTCATTCTGTGCATTCTTGCTTGAGCTGCAAGAAGTCATTGCCATTGCGGCTGAAGCTAAAATAGCTGCACTAAATACTTTCTTATTCATATTTCTCTAATTTATTGGTTCATTTTAATGACTCAACGCTCCTGAACCCAAAGGGACTGATCCTCTTTAAAAAGGCTGTTCCCGAATCGGAATCTGAATCGTGAGTTCTGAAGATAAAATGAAAAATCGGCTAATCCTTGCATGGGAAAAGCCGATTTTACTATTTCTTAACAAAAAATCTATGTTCTTTACTGAACGTGCGCATGTGGTCCAAGTACGGGCTGAAGGCCCAAAAGCTCCTAGCCCAGGGCACCGCCCTGGGTTTAATGGCAATCAGCAAGGCGCCCTGTAAGGGCAAAAGCTTTGTATATTGCCATATTTGAAAGCTTTTGCCCTTACAGGGCGACAGGTTTGCGTCCATAAACACCCAGGGCGATGCCCTGGGCTAGGAGCTTCTGCCCTTTCAGGGCGTGTGGGGCTTACTTGCTAAATTTGAGTACTTTACAAAAAAAATCAATGCAGCGGTGCCTCTTCCGAAGGTCTGCCAGGCTTTATTCTGAGATGATATCTGTTTCCATCATATTCCACGCGCATGATGTTCGTCCTGTTGGTCTTCATCTCATCGCTCGAATGAGTCACAAGATGTTCGTATAGATCGATTGCCACATGACCCATCGTTCTGCGCAGATTGATTTCGATGCAAGGAACCACGCCCAGTCCGGTTCTGTTTACGTCCTCACCTTCCTGATTCAGCACAGCCTCGCAGAATTCATCCTTCTCCCCTTTCGTGCAGATCATCATATCAACGCCGAACGGACCACTGTAAATATCCTTCAGCGCCGGCTCCATTACCTCGATGATGCGCTGTCTGATTCCGGCAAGCTGAACCTCGCTAATGAGCGGTTTCATCATTTCCACCTTATCATCTTCAGAGCAGAGCACATTGCCCGAATAGGCATTCTTGATCGTATCGAATAGCGAAAGACCTCGATAGAGCGCCTTGCCATCTTTCATTTCAAACTCCATGGCGAAATCTCTCACCTTATTATATAGGGGTTCTACGGTTACGCCGCCCTGATGATAAATCATGTTTGCCACCCATCTTTCGAAGGTAGGATAATCTCCGGCAGTCCTGAAGTCCTCAGCACTTACATATTTCACTCCCCTCCCACTACTGCTCCAGGGAGCCTTGACAACAGCTTTGCCGTGCTGGAGAATGAGTTCTTTGACGCGAGCCGTCTCAGTAACATATTCCACGCCACGCTGCAGATGAAGGGCAGCCCATTGCCTGCTGCTCACCTCGCGTACCTTATTTAATACAGCATCAGTCGGCAACATCATCTCCGGCATTCCCAAACGCTCCAACTCACCTTTCAGCGACAGGTTCCATCCCCAGGGATGAATACTGTCCAGAAATTCCGTCTTGAGCAGATGCTTCAGCTGAGGCTTGGTGATGAACTCAACCTTGCTGTTCAGTTCAGCTCCAAAATGGCGCACCCTGTTCTTCGCAAAATCAATATCATCCACAAGTACGAGGTCGCCCTCTTCCGCCCAAAGAGCCGGAATGAAAGCAAGATCACTTCTAAGTTGTCTACCCGCATGAGGCGCGGTGAACTGTTTCAGATTTGCAGCCAAAGCCAAATCATGTTCTGGATTGAAAATATGTAACTTCATGGTGCAAAGATATAAAGAAAAGTGCAAAATAGGGAAGAAAATCCCCATTTTTACTTAGACAAGTGCTAAATAATGAAAAAAAAGTTACTTTTTGCTATCTAGAGTTTGCAAATTAGAAATATTTAATTACCTTTGCATCGTAAAAACAATTAGAAACGATATAAACTCATGGAAGAAGCATTCTTCAGAACACATACATACCTCGTAGAGCATACGGACGCACCAGTAAGACGCACTCTGATGGACGAAATCGACTGGAGCGACCGTTTGATTGGCATAAAGGGAACACGCGGTGTAGGAAAGTCTACATTCCTCCTTCAATATGCCAAGGAGCACTTTGGTCCTACTGACCGCAAGTGCCTGTATGTGAATATGAACAATTTCTATTTTCAAAGCAGAGGAATCGCAGATTTTGCAGGTGACTTTGTTCGCCACGGCGGCAGAACCCTTCTCATCGACCAGGTCTTCAAGCAGCCGGACTGGAGCAAGGAGCTGCGCAAATGCTACGACCTCTATCCAGAGTTAAGAATCGTGTTCACAGGTTCCAGCGTGATGAGACTGAAGGAAGAGAATCCTGAGCTCAATGGAATCGTGAAAAGCTATAATTTGCGAGGCTTCTCTTTCAGAGAGTTTATCAACCTGCAGACTGGCAACAGTTTCCAGCCATATACACTCGATGAAATCTTGCGCAATCACGAGCACATCATCAAGCAGATACTGCCCAAGGTGAGCCCGATGAAATACTTCCAGGACTACTTGCATCATGGATTCTATCCATTCTTCCTGGAGAACCGCAACTTCACAGAGAATCTACTAAAGACAATGAACATGATGACCGAGGTAGACATCCTCCTCATCAAGCAAATCGAACTGAAATATCTCACCAAGATCAAGCGGCTCTTCTATCAGCTAGCTGTAGAAGGTGCCAAGGCTCCCAACGTGAGCCAGCTTGCCGAAGAGATCAACACCAGCAGAGCTACGGTAATGAACTACATCAAGTATCTTGCTGATGCGCGACTCATCAACATGATTTACCCTACCGGGCAGGAGTTCCCAAAGAAACCATCCAAGGTGATGATGCACAACTCCAACCTGATGTACGCCATCTATCCTATCAAGATAGACAAGCAGGAGGTGATGGAAACATTCTTCGTCAACTCGGTCTGGAAAGACCACAAGGTAAGCCAGACCGGCAAGGACCACTACTTCATTGTAGATGGTGAGAAGAAGTTCAGAATCTGCGATGCGCAATCTCCAAACAAGGTGCGCAACAATCCTGACATCATCTACGCCCGATACAATACCGAGGTAGGCAAGGATAACAGAATTCCATTATGGCTTCTGGGTTTCCTATATTAGGGAATGTTGAATGTGGAGTGTTGAATGTTGAATTGCCTAACGGCATCAGCATGAAGACACATAAGGGCGCAAGCCTAACTCAACACTCAACATTCAACACTCAACATTAGAATAAGAATGAATTAAATACAAAACATTTTTAATATTTTATCTAAAAGTAAAATGGCTAAAGAGAAAAAATTTATCACTTGTGATGGTAACACAGCTGCCGCACACGTAAGCTACATGTTTACTGAGGTTGCTGCTATCTACCCTATTACTCCATCATCACCAATGGCGGAGCATGTAGATGAATGGGCTGCCAAAGGTCGTAAGAACCTTTTCGGTCAGCGAGTTTCTATCCAGGAAATGGAATCAGAGGCTGGTGCTGCCGGTGCAGTTCACGGTTCTCTCCAGGCTGGTGCCTTGACTTCAACTTACACTGCTTCACAGGGTTTGTTGCTGATGATTCCTAACATGTACAAGATTGCTGGTGAGTTGCTCCCTTGCGTGTTCAACGTATCAGCTCGTACATTGGCTTCTCACTCACTTTGTATCTTCGGTGACCACCAGGACGTAATGGCTTGCCGCCAGACAGGTTTCGCTATGTTCTGCTCAGGTTCTGTTCAGGAGGTTATGGACCTCTCTGCAGTTCCTCACTTGGCTACATTGGAGACAAAGGTTCCTTTCGTTAACTTCTTCGACGGTTTCCGTACTTCTCACGAGTACCACAAGATCGAGGAGATGGATATGGAAGACATCCGTCCATTGGTTAAGGAAGAGTTCATCGAGGACTTCCGTAACCGTGCTTTGACTCCTGAGCGTCCTGTTACTCGCGGTACTGCTGAGAACCCAGAGACATTCTTTACTCACCGTGAGGCTTGCAACACTTACTACGATGCAATTCCTGAGGTTGTAGAGAAGTACTGCCAGGAGATGACTAAGATCACTGGTCGTGAGTATCACCTCTTCAACTACTATGGTGCTGAGGATGCAGAGAACATCATCATCCTGATGGGTTCTGCTACAGAGCCAGCTCGCGAGGCTATCGACTACTTGAACAAGCAGGGCAAGAAGGTTGGTATGGTTGCAGTTCACCTCTTCCGTCCATTCTCTGTTGACTTCTTGAAGAAGACTATCCCAGCTACCGTTAAGCGTATCGCTGTTCTCGACCGTACTAAGGAGCCAGGTGCAGAGGGTGAGCCATTGTACCTCGACGTTAAGTCAGCTCTCTACGATGACGAGCGCAAGCCATTGATCGTTGGCGGTCGTTATGGTCTCGGTTCTTCAGATACAACTCCAGCTAAGATTGTTGCTGTATTCAAGAACCTTGAGTTGCCACAGCCAAAGAACCACTTCACTGTAGGTATCGTTGATGACGTTACATTCACTTCTCTCCCAGAAGAGGAGGAAATCCCAATGGGTGGCGACGACTTGTTCGAGGCTAAGTTCTACGGTTTGGGTGCTGACGGTACTGTTGGTGCTAACAAGAACTCAGTTCAGATTATCGGTAACAATACCAACAAGTATTGCCAGGCATACTTCTCTTACGACTCTAAGAAGTCTGGTGGTTTCACCTGCTCTCACTTGCGTTTCGGCGACAGCCCTATCCACAGTGCTTATCAGGTAAATACTCCTAACTTCGTAGCATGCCACGTACAGGCTTACCTCCACATGTACGATGTAACTCGTGGTTTGCGTAAGAACGGTTTCTTCCTGTTGAACACTATCTTCGATGGTGAGGAGTTGGTTAACTTCATCCCTAACAAGGTAAAGCGTTACTTCGCTCAGAACAACATCACTGTTTACTATATCAACGCAACTAAGATTGCTCAGGAGATTGGTCTCGGTAACCGTACCAACACCATCCTCCAGTCTGCATTCTTCCGTATCACAGAGGTTATTCCTTTGGATCTCGCTGTAGAGCAGATGAAGGCATTCATCGTTAAGTCTTACTCTAAGAAGGGTCAGGACGTTGTTGACAAGAACTTCGGCGCTGTTGACCGTGGTGGTGAGTACAAGCAGTTGACAGTAGATCCAGCTTGGGCTAACCTCGCTGACGATGAGGCTAAGGAGGATAACGCTCCAGCATTCGTTAAGGAGCTCGTTCGTCCTATCAACGGCCAGGCAGGTGACCTCTTGAAGGTTTCTGACTTCGTTAAGCACAACACAGTTGACGGTACATGGCAGAACGGTACTGCAGCATTCGAAAAGCGTGGTGTTGAGGCGTTCGTACCAGTATGGAACGTAGAGAACTGTATCCAGTGTAACAAGTGTTCATTCGTTTGTCCTCACGCAGCTATCCGTCCATTCGTATTGACCGACGAGGAGCTCGCAGGCATCGAGGGTCTCAAGACTCAGGATGTTAAGGCACCTAAGGCTTTGGCTGGAATGCACTTCCGCATCGAGGTTTCAGTACTCGACTGTCTTGGTTGTGGTAACTGTGCTGACGTCTGCCCAGGTAAGAAGGGTGAGAAGGCGTTGACAATGGTTCCATTCAACGTAGACGCAGAGGATATGGTCAAGGAAGCAGCTAACTGGGAGTACCTCGTACACAAGGTAGCTTCTAAGCAGGATCTCGTAGACATCAAGCAGAGCCCTAAGAACTCTCAGTTCGCTCAGCCATTGTTCGAGTTCTCTGGTGCTTGCTCTGGTTGTGGTGAGACTCCATACGTTAAGTTGATTTCTCAGCTCTTCGGTGACCGTCAGATGATTGCTAACGCTACTGGTTGTTCTTCTATCTACTCAGCTTCTATCCCATCTACTCCATATACAAAGAACGCTAAGGGTCAGGGTCCTGCATTCGACAACTCATTGTTCGAGGACTTCTGCGAGTTCGGTCTCGGTATGGTAATGGGTAACAAGAAGATGAAGGAGCGCATCGCTCACTTGCTCGAGGAGGCTAAGGCTCAGGAGCATGTTCCTGCTGAGTTCGTAGCTGCTGCTGACAAGTGGATGGCTAACATGAACGATTCTGAGGGTTCTAAGGAGGCTGCTGCAGAGTTGAAGCCTCTCATCGCTGCCGGCGCTGAGAAGGGTTGCCCTATCTGCAAGGAGCTCAAGACTTTGGATCACTACCTCGTTAAGCGTTCACAGTGGATCATCGGTGGTGACGGTGCTTCTTATGATATCGGTTACGGTGGTCTCGACCACGTATTGGCTTCTGGTGAGGATGTTAACATCCTGGTACTCGATACTGAGGTTTACTCTAACACTGGTGGTCAGTCTTCTAAGTCTACTCCACTCGGTGCTATCGCACAGTTCGCTGCTCAGGGTAAGCGTATCCGTAAGAAGGATCTCGGTTTGATGCAGACTACATACGGTTACATCTACGTAGCTCAGGTAGCTATGGGTGCTGACAATGCTCAGACATTGAAGGCTATCCGCGAGGCTGAGGCTTATCCAGGTCCATCACTCATCATCGCTTACGCACCATGTATCAACCACGGTTTGAAGCGTAAGGGCGGTATGGGTCGTTCACAGCACGAGGAAGAGTTGGCTGTTGAGTGCGGTTACTGGCACTTGTGGCGTTACAACCCACTGTTGGCTGAAGAGGGTAAGAACCCATTCACCCTCGATTCTAAGGCTCCTAACTGGGAGAACTTCCGCGACTTCCTGCTCGGTGAGGTTCGTTACCTCTCTGTACAGAAGGCATTCCCTAAGGAGGCTGATGAGCTCTTCTCTCAGGCAGAGAAGATGGCTAAGCTCCGTTACCAGACTTACGTTCGTAAGAGCCAGGAGGACTGGAGCGAGCAGATCTAATCTAGCGAGATTTCAATAGGTTAAATATATCATCTCCGAAGACCTTGGTTGCGTTCTGCAATCAAGGTCTTTTTTCTTTAAAAATACTCCATATTCATGTAAAAATTGGAAATAAGTGATGAAACATAGGGAAAAATCGTGATTTTAAGATTGAGTTCATTAGGGGCAATTCTGAATTGTTTTGTAAAGATAAAATCTTTGTTTTGGCAGTTTACCTATATTTCATCTGTTCCGGAAATTATTCTCATTAAGTTCAGGCGGATTTGCAATTCACCGCTGTACAGCAAACTATTAGGGATATTTAATCCGCTTAAAGAAACGGAGCAAGAAGCGCAATCAGTCTGAGTAATGTAAATTATCCTTACCTACCCAAAACAGAAACCAAAAGAGGTAAAAATCAGTGCTTTTTAGTGAGTTTTTCGAAGAAAAATGCAAAATATGAGGGTTAGAAAGGTGTTTTACCCCCACTACAAAGGGTGAAAAATGCCCCACCTCGGACATAAAAACAGCCTCTGAGATGATATATTTTTAACAAAAGCAACATAAAACAAGGATAAAAATGCAGAATTGAACAGTATAATAGCTAACTTAAGTGACTTAATATGTAGATAATTATTATACACAGAACGTTAGAGTAGAAATATAACAAAATACACATAATACACTAATAACCAATACATTCAGGAATACACACAACCTATATCAGATAAAACTCACAAGTTCATCTAGGGTGTCATTAAGGGTCAAGGTCATTAAGGGTCATTTTCATTTTCGGGGGAGAAAATTCCCCTATAGTATATATATAAATAAATATTTATATATACTATAGCTCAAAATGACAC
>OODO01000033.1_pt1 | contig 127959 bp, 119 predicted proteins | sample 1671261 | NCBI WGS metagenome assembly OODO01 (sample SAMN06348138, study PRJEB24527) | human gut metagenome | biome: human gut; feature: ankylosing spondylitis patient; material: feces | host: Homo sapiens | place: China | collected 2015-10 | reverse complement strand
GAGTCCCGCAGGGACATCCGGTGATCGTAGATTATTTCTATCATGAGGAAATCCGTGGGACAGAAAATACCGGAAAAAGAAATCGCTAACTTCCAGTTTGTAGAACTACACTCAAACAGCAAGGACACCCTTGCTGTTTTTTTATTTACCCCTCTCCGTTTTCCACTGATAGTACATCTTTCCGTTGTACGGATTCTCCACGATCTCAGGGCAGACGATCGTCTTTTTGCCCTTAGAGGTGTAGCTTGTGGACTTGCCGTCAAGCAGTCCCTTGATCTGAGCATCGGAGAGAGATATCCCATACACTTTTGCGATATTCATACCGCACTTACCCTTGCAGTACCAGCCAAATTTACCCTTGACTACATCTGCACCGCATTTCGGGCATTTGCCGATAGGCTCATGACCGCCGTCAGAAAGAGAAACTGACTTATCCACCGCACCGTATTTACGGCACATCTCAGCGATAAACTGCTGAATGCCCGACATGAACACCGTTTTGGGCAGGCTGCCGTGTTCGATCTGCTGTAACTTTGATTCCCATTCAGCCGTCAGTTTTGCGGACTTCACCTCATCGGGAACGACCTTGACAAGTTCCTTGCCTCTGTCTGTTGCCCTGAGTTGTTTGCCGACACGCTCCACATAACCGTTTTTCACAAGTGATTCAATGGTTGCGGCTCGTGTCGCAGGAGTACCGAGTCCCTTTTTCTCCGTGTCCTCGTCATAGTCCTCGTTTCCGGCTCTCTCCATAGCAGATAACAGCGTATCTTCCGTGTAGGGCTTCGGCGGAGAAGTGAAGTGTTCGCCCTTGCTTGCAGTTACAATGAAGGTCTGTCCCTCAGAAACCGCAGGCAGAGACTTTTCATCATTCTTTTTGTCGGATTGCTTTGCATAAGCTTTCCAACCCATATCAAGAATGGTTCTGCCTGTTGCCGTAAACTCCGTACCGTTGCAGATACCTGTCAGCTTGACCGCTTCATACTTGTGTGCCGGAGCCGTTGCACAGATGAGTTTTGTGGCGATCAGCGTGAGGATATTTTTCTCACCTGTCGGTAGTGAAGAAAGGTCAGCCGTTGAGATACCGCTTGTGGGGATAATTGCGTGATGTCCCGATACCTTACTGTTGTTGATGACCTTTGCAATATCGGGAGTATGGAAGATACCGAACCCGAAATAGGTATCACAGAGCTTTGCAACATCAAAAGCTGTCTGTGCCATATCATCGCTGAGATACTGGCTGTCGGTACGGGGATAAGTGACGAGCTTGCCCTCATAGAGCGACTGGGTATAGTCCAGTGTTTGCTGTGCCGTGTACCCGAAACCCTTGTTTGCTTCACGCTGTAAGGTTGTCAGGTCATACAGCTTCGGAGCTTTATCGGTCTTGACCTCACGCTTGACCGAGCTGATTGTGACCGTACAGCCGTCACAGGCAGAAACAAGCGTATCGGCGGCATTTTCATCGTCAATTCTTGCAGAAGAAAGAATGAACCCACCGCAGTTGAGGTCTGACGTGTAATACTTCTGCTTGATAAATCCATTGACCTCCGCATCACGCTGAACGATCATTGCAAGAGTAGGAGTCTGCACCCTGCCGATATTGAGCTTACCGCCATATCGGACAGAAAACAGCCGAGAGCCATTCATACCCACAAGCCAGTCAGCTCTGGCACGGGCATAGCCTGCATTGAAAAGATTATCGTATGCGGACATTGGCTTCATAATAGAAAGTGCCTTGCGTATAGCGGATTCTTCAAGAGAAGAAACCCACAGTCGCTTGACTGGCTTTTTGCAGTTCGCCATGTTATAGACATAGCGGAAAATGCACTCGCCCTCACGGTCAGCATCAGTCGCACAGATGATCTCTGTTACCTCATCCTTATTCATAAGGTTTTTCAGAAGATCGTACTGAGCCTTTGTGCTGTCCGTGACATGGAACAGCCAGCTGTCGGGGATCATAGGAAGCTGAGAAAAGCTCCACTTCTGTTCCCAACCGTTGCCATAGTCATTTGGGAACTTCAAGCCTACCAAATGACCGACACACCATGATACAATATAGCCGTTGCCCTCGGTGTAGCCTTTGTGTGCGGAGGAAGCTCCGACCACGGCACTGATTGCACGGCTTACACTTGGCTTTTCGCCAACGATCAAAATTGACATAAAATTTCTCCTTTCGATATATATCACTATTGACTTGTTAGGTCAAATGTGGTATAATATATTCAGTACAACATGGGAGGTGTTGAATATGCTGTATGATTATCTTCTTGAAATATTTGGAAAGAATGAACCGATATTTCTCTCGGATATTCATTATGAGGACTACTCTGATATTTGGCTCAAAAAGAAGCTTGCCAAGCTGTGTGAAAGCGGTCAGGTCATTCGCTACGAACGAGGTATCTATTATATCCCTGTTAAAACACCGTTTGGAAACAGCATTCTGAATCCCAACAGGATCATCGAACGAAAGTATTTATCCGAAAAAGGAAATCGTATCGGATTCTATACAGGCATCACGGCATTGCAGCAGGCAGGACTTTCTACACAGATGTCAAACATTCCTGAGATACAAACGAATAACGAAAACTCAAAGCTCCGCAGAGTGAAAGTAGGAAATCAGGAAGTGATCCTGCGAAAATCAAGAGTCAAGATAGACAACGACAATATATTTGTTTTGCAGTTCCTTGAAATGATGAATAGTACCTCGTCAGGTTATTTTGACGATGAAAGAAAAGCTGTCATCAAAAGCTGGATCAGGAAATGCAATATCTCTCAGGAGCTTGTTACAAAATATGCACCGTTTTTCCCTGACAAGGCTTTGAGAAATCTCATAGAAAGCGGAGTGATCTATTATGTTGCATAATGAAAAGGATACCTTTGAGCAGCTTGTACTGCGAACCTCTGACTATCTCGGAGTCAAGGCAGAGATCGTTGAGAAGGACTATTTTGTGACCATTTTTCTGAAACGGATCGCCGCTGTTATGCCGGATATCGTTTTTAAGGGCGGCACATCACTGTCAAAGTGCTACCATATCATCAAGCGTTTTTCTGAGGATATTGACCTGAATGTTCAGTCCAAGAAGAAACCGTCTGAAAGCAAGAGAAAGCAGCTCAAAGCGAATATCACGAAAATTATCAGTGATTTAGATTTTGGGCTTACCAATGCCGATTCGATCAAAAGCCGCAGAGACTACAACCGATATATCATTGACTATCCCTCGTCACTGTCCGCTGCTTATCTGAAGGAACAGCTTATCGTTGAAACAGCTATCTATCAAAGAGCCTATCCTACGAAGATAATGACAGCAGACAGCCTGATCTATCAATATCTTCACGAAAACGGATACGATGCTTTTATTAAGCAATATGATTTAGAGCCGTTTACGCTGAATGTTCAGACCGCAGAACGGACAATGCTTGACAAGATGTATGCTCTGGCAGATTATTATCTGCTAAATACCACAACGGAACACTCAAGGCACATCTACGATATTTACAAACTGTATGAGATTGTAACGATCGATGATACGCTGAAAGAACTTGCATTATCTGTCGCTGAGGAGCGTAGACCGCATAAAATGTGCCTTTCGGTTCAAGAGGGTGCAAATGTCACCGATATTCTCCGAGAGATCATTGATAAGAAGATCTATAAGGAGGACTACGATACAATAACCGCACCTCTGCTGTTTGAAACCGTTCCCTATGATACAGCGATCACAGCGTTAGAGAGTTTTCTTCACAACGGCATTTTTGAAAAGCTCTGATATAGTTATACAGGCACAGCCCAACAAGGACTGTGCCTTGTCTTTTTCAGATCAGCTTTGTAAGCTCCACATTTTTGATGTAGACCTTATGTCTGAATCTCTGTTCCCACCCGTTGCCATAGCCATTCGGGAACTTCAAGCCCACCAAATGACCGACACACCACGATACAATATAGCCGTTTCCTTCGGTGTAGCCTTTGTGTGCGGAGGAAGCTCCGACCACAGCACTGATTGCACGGCTTACACTGGGCTTTTCGCCAACGATCAAAATTGACATATATCGACTTTCTATCTTTTTTATTTCCCAAAATTAAAAAATGCTTGATTTCGGGAAATAGACGTGGTAAAGTCAGACAATATCACCGCTGCTGTCCATTCGGGACGCTTATCCCAAGATGCTGATTGCAAGGACACGCCACGATGCCTATCAGTATGAAGGCATAAAGATCATTGACTTTTCGGACTGGCTCACAAACACATAACGCAGTCTGTTTCCCAAAATCAAAAAATTCACAAGTTTGGGAAACAGGAAACAAACACCTTTCTCCTAAATTTCATATCAAAATAGGAGAAAAGCATCTGATTATCAAAGCACATTTCCTGATATGGGGAGTGTGCTTTGATTATTTTGAATTGTTGTACGATCTGAGTCGAAAATACACCTCAGTTGTGATATTGACTGGAATACTCGTCCCCGATATATCCTGCCTTTCTGAGTGCAAAGATAACCTTTGCAGCGGTATCCTTGTCAACCTCAAGCCACTCATGAATCTGTTTGTTGGAGGTGTACTTGTCAAGCAAAATATGGTAAACAAGCATATCCATATCTTTCTCCGAAATGCCCTCAACCTTAACAGAATCAAGCGGAGCAAAGTTATGTATGCTTACAGAGAAAGAAGGCTTATTCTCCGTCTTAGGTGCAAGGCACGCATCGTCAGGCTCATCGTAATTGTCATAGAACCTGAACTCGTCTTCATTATCGTCAAGCTCAATATCGTCCTCGTCATCACCGTACTTCTCACGAAAACGCTCGTTGATCTTGCCATTGCTTTCACCCAGCTTATATGCAGCGTAGGCAGCACCTGCCATAGCACCGAGTCCGACAATTCCCTTGATGATCTTCTTTACGTTCATAATAGAAACCTCCACATTTTTCAGTATTCCACGGGTTCACCGTAGTTGATTTTCTTGATAGACTTGATATTGGAACTCAGATCAAGCCCGTTCCAGTTATAGTAGCCCCAGCTACCGCTAAATGCCACGCAGGACGGTAAGTGATGATCGTCATAGATAAACTCAACGATACACTTACCGTTGCCGCCGAAGTTGTGATATTTTCCCTCACCATCATTGGCATAGCCCTTACTGTCACATATCTTTGTAGTAAACTGCGTACCGTTTTCAAGCTCGATCAGGAAACGATCTCCGCAGTATCCGTACCATACGCCCATTGCACAACAGTAATCCCCGTACTCATCACGGCGTATTCCGGTTCCTGTTATGGTATCGACCTTTGAACCGTATATTGCCCCTGAGCTGGGCATAGCCGTCAGCCCCGAAGCTCTTTCGCCTGCAAAGCAGTTTATCCAGCCGTCCTCATACGGAAAGTCATATATGACCTCAACCGTTTCGGTCTTGCCGTCAGCGGTTGAAGGTATTACGGAATATCCGTCTTTTTCTTCCGCAGAAAGAATAGGTTCGACTGTCACTGTGTACTCTGTATTCTCACGCAGACCTGTTATGTAGCAGAGGTCATTGCCTTTGAACACAAAGTACATATTATCGCTGAAAGCATAGTTATCATCATGAGCCGTGCAGCTCACAGAATAATCACGGTCAGGCTCAGAATCCCACGATACTTTCAAGCAGGAAACAGAAATCGTCGATACATTTAGGTTATCTGCTGTCAGCTCGATCAGTTCAGGTTCGGAAGGTACTCCCAAAAACTCCATAATAAAGCCCATGATAAGGCTGATTGCTTTCCTCTGTATGTCAGGATCAAACATCTTTCTTTTTCTGCTCCTTTTCCTTTACCTTCATTTCTTTCACGAAAGCACGGTATTTCGCTGTATATTCATAGGACTTGCCGAAAATGTTGACGGCAGCCTTGTATAAATTCGGCTCATGTTCCTCGATGATTGCAAGTTCTTCATTGATGTGCTTGCTGAACGGACAGCCTACACAGCCTGTTCTCCGCAGACCGTATTCCATGTAGCATCGGGAGTGCTGAACATCGAATAACTGCTCATAGTCCTTTTTATCACCGTCCGTGTACCAAAATACCGGACGGAATGTGTTGCACCCCTTAGACTTGCTTTCAGAAAAACAAGTCTTGTAAGCCGCCGAACGGATACCGCCCTCAGCCTGTCGGATACCCGTTATATCCAAGTCTGCATCATGTTCCTTGACGATACGCTTTGCGGGCTTCTTTTTCGCATATTCACAGCACTTGTTGGATATGGGGAAATCCGGCGGATTCTGCATGATAAACTCTTTCAGGAAACGGTTGCGATAGATAGAAAATCTGCTGATTTTCTGAACACCGTCCTCATCAGAGTATCGCTCTCCGCACCACCATTGCAGAGCCGTCTTACACCGAGGGTATCTCTGCAACAGCACTTCAAGCGGTTCGTCCTCCCACTGAAATCCGTGAGCCTGCAATCGCATCATCTGTTCGGAAACATATTTCGACAGGAAAGGAATACCATACTGCTTCACACAGGTCGGGATAGGCTTATCGGGTTTGACACGCTCAATGGTAATGCCGTATTTCTGTTCAAGATAGTCTAGATGTTCCTTTGTAGCGGAGTATTCCAGTCCCGTATCTATCCAAAAATACTTGACCTTGCCGTCCTCATCGACCTTGTGAATCAGGTCAAGGACAATATCGCTGTCAGAACCGCCGCTGATACTGCACACAGGAGCATAAGACCGCATCAGTATGCGTTGTGATTTGCACATACTGGTATAAATGGTGTAGTTGTTGTTTTCTGCACACTTGTTCAGGACTTTATCAAGCATCGTGAAGCCCTCTCAAGATGTGTGCGATCACATCGACCGTCCACCCATTGCCGATACACTTGTATCGCTGGGTATTGGAAATGCCTGCCGTGTAGTTGTCGGGAAGTGTCTGCAAACGCTCCGCTTCAATGGGCGTGAGCTTACGGATAATATAATCACCGTCAGGCAGGTCGATCTTATATAGACCTGTCTTAGCCCCCTGACCGCCGCCGTTTGCAGAAAGTGTGACAGATTTACCGACAACGGCGTAAATACGTTGTCCCTGTCCGCCCTTGCCATACTGTCCGATACGAACAGGAGAACATACAAGAGTATCTTTCTGCACCGTAGTCAGGCAGTTGGATTTACCGTCCTCACGAATTTCGATATGCTGTTCGGTCTTTTCGCCGTCAACATATCTTCCACGCTGGGCGGCTCCCATAGGCATTGTTTCGCCGTTGAAGTATGTATTGATCGGGACAGGTTCAGCGACCATAGTTCGCTGCTTGCGTTCAAGCGTGTTGAACAAAACAGCCCCTGGGTAACGTGCTGTCATACAGTAGGACTTGTCCTGCCAAGTGACACCGCTTTCAAGCACATCTTTCAGTAAAATGCCCTTATCTTCCGGAAAAGAAGTAAAAGGAATATTCGTCCAGTAACAGCGTTTTCTGTTTTGTGCCGATACAAGTGCAGAGTTTATCATGATCGGTCCTACGCCGAGAACCCTTGTGATCTCGTCCTTGATGTTCTGATGTACGGAGTAGTTGTTTTCGTAGAGGAAATACTGACAGCCTGATTCCTCTAAGGCTCTCACATATTCCTTAAAGAGCTTGAACCCTTCGCCGTTGCAGTCGATTTCTCTGTCTTTTTTAGCGATAGACCAATAGGTGCAGGGCGAACCGCCAAGCAGTAAGTCATATCCTTTGAACTGCGTGAAATCGCCGTCATATACATTCCCGTGATGAACGATTACGGGGAAATTACGCTTTGAGACCGTGACGGCATACTTGTCGATCTCAAACGCATCATAGCACTCCACGGGAATGCCAGCCCTTTGCAGAGCAAGCATACCGCAGGAAATGCCGTCAAATAAGCTGAGTACCTTCATTAGACAAATTCTCTCTCTTTTCTCATTGTCTTATGTTGTCTGTTCTGTTGTCGGGAACTTTGAATCCACTGGGTTCAAAGTTGATCATACTTCGTAGTAGTCATCAAAAAGATCGTTGTAGTTCTCCTGAAGCTCCTCAAACTCTTCGCAGAGCTTGTTATACTTCTTTTAGATAACAGTCTTTTCACAGGCGAAGTTCTCCGCAGCGGTCAAATCGCCGATAAACTGTCCTGCCTCAAATCCACGAAGAAACCACTTCTTTCTCACGCCCTCAACTGCCCTTGCTGAAACGCCTGCAATTCCGGCTGCCCCTGCCACCGCTGCCGCACATACAGCGATCTTCTTCATCTTTCTCATTCTTTTGCCCTCTCTTTCTTATTCTTCATCGTCCTGATTATCGTAGAATCTCATATCGTCCTCAGATTCTTCGGTGATCTCTGTATCATCGTCATACTCAGGCTCAAACTGATCCGCAGTCTTATTGCCGCCTTTCTTTTTCTTCATTAGGAAGAAGCCTGCGGCACCAACACCGATCAGAACAATCACACCAAAAACAAGGATCATACTGTTTTTATTCATAGGAACATTCTTTGTATGAGCTGCTGACTCAGACGATTTCTCGCCGTTCTCAGCGGGATCTTCAGCATCGTCAGTATTATCACTGCCGCCGGACTGTACTCTGCCGTTCGCCTTTTCTGCTTCTTGAGCTGCCTGCTCGGGAGTGATCTTCTTGGCATCATCCTCCTCAGTTCCGGCATAAAGCAAAGCATACAGGTCATAATCGTCAACTTTGTTCAGAAAATACACATTGTCCTCGCCATTGTCTGCGGTGTAATTGATAAGCACATAGAACACATGACCGTCTTTTGTGGTCACAGCGATGAACTGCATTTCCTCGGTATTGTAGATGATCTGCTCCGACTTGATAAGGGTGGCGTTGCCGTCAGTATCGTAATAGGGATCGCCGTCATAGTCGGTAACAACATCGGTTGTATCTGCCTCGGCAAGCTCACTCATGACCTCACGGAACTTCTCCATATCAACAGAGCTTTCGTCCGCAGGTTCAGAAGTGGTTGTTTCCGTAGTCTCTGCTGTGCCTACTTCGGCAGAAGCGGTAATACAGCCAATACTTGCTGTTGCAAGCATGAAAGCAGCCATCACAGCACTAATCATTCTTGTTTTCATCATCGTCCTCCTCAGAGTAAAATCTCATTTGTTCTTCGTATTTGCCGCTTTTGCCGAGATCGTCTATCTCATCATCGGTCAGACCACGAGCTTTCATATTCTGAATCTGCTCATGTTCTCTGGCAAGCACGGTTTCTAATTCCTCTCCATCACAATTCAGCTTTTCGCAGAGCGAGAGATAACGCAGCCTTGTAATTTCGGAGAGAAGCCGTCTGCGTTCCTCTGTATCCCGCCTGATATTTCTTTCAAGCTGCTCTGCCTTTTTGCTGAATTTCTCTATTTTTGCATCGTATAAAGCCATTATGTACCTCCGTTAATACAGCACGAGCCGAGGATCAATATAGTCCCAGCCGTAGCCGTCGGTGTCTATATAAATGTGGAAATTAACATTTCCGGCTGTTGTTTTGGCAAATTCTTTGCCTTCCTTGATACTGTCGCCTTTCTCATAGTCATTTATAAGCACCGCATTTGCAATGGTGACTTCCGTATCACGCTTAGTGCCGCCGTTTCCGTCATACCAATACTGTATATCGTCCTTGCGGATCGTGATCTTGTTGTCAGCAGTATCAACATCAGTTATTTTTCCGCTGAAAGGCATTTTGAGCTTTGTACCGCTGTTAGCATACACCTTGATACCCTGATACAGACCATCGCTTTTTTCATTCCACCCCGTCATTTCATATCCGAACTCTCTTTTGAGGGAGTAGTCACGGATAGAATCACCGGGCAGCATATTATATATGGTCTGATGATTGCCGTAAAGCGTGTTGCCGTCTTCATTGCCCACAAGCAAATTGTAATACTGTAGACGCTCCGTCTTATGCGACATACCGCCGAGTTTGTCTGCAATGACCTCATCAAAGGTCTTTTTCTGCTTTACGTTGTAATAAAGATTACATTCTGTTTTCCAATACTGTTTTTGCACATAACCATACAGAGCTGAACAATTGCTGTCGCCTGTCCACGCTCTCGCATCGGTTTCCGTAATCATGAACCAAGCATCATCGTTCTCCCAACCGTAGAACGAACGGTACTGAGTATTTCCGTCATGATTTTTGAAGAAGAATTTTCCGTCACTGTCCACCCAATAGAAAGGCTCTTTGGTGTGGGCATTGTCTGCAAAATAACGGTTATCAAGTACATAATAGCCCGTGAGTGCATAATCATCGTTTGGATTCAAGACACGATAACTGCGGTTCAGATAGCAATAGCCGTCACCATCAAGATACTGACCAAGTTCTGAGGTATAAGAAGTCTGCTTGAATTTGTAAGTCCAAGATCCGCTGCTTTTACTTGCTGATTTCTCGCAATAGTAGTAACTGCCGTCATTACTGCTTCCCCCGCCGAAATAAACATAGTTGTCAAGTTCTTCCCAACGGGATTTATTGTCATACCAATATACGAACTCATACTCCGCATTGAAAATGTCCTCAAGCAGATCCTTTGTATCGCTTTTGAACTTCCAATACTTGATGTCACCGTTGTCGGCGGCATCAAAGTCATAATAGTATGCACAAAGGAATGACCACAGCTTATAGCAGTCAAAATCATATACAGGATCCCAATCATAGACAGGGGACTTGCCCCAATACCAGTTATCGGGATCATCTTTCAAGTCTTTTTTCTTTGCACCGAAATCCACAAGACCTTTTTTCCAGTCAGAAGTATCGCTGACTTTAAGTATTTTCTGATTGAGGTTATAAACAAGCTCCGTGTAATACTTTTCAGCTTCGGAAAGGTCATAGTCCTGTGCCGCATAAGTGCCGAGGGTAAATCCACCGCCTGAAACTATGGAGCTGAAAATCATGATGATAAAAGCAAACACAAGAAAGATAATAAGTATCGGAACAGCTATTGCTGCAAAGAACTTTTTGACTTCCTTTTCATAGATGTTTTTCACGAATATGAAAGCTGATTTGAATCTCTCAGCCACCGTTTTTTTCGTTTTCTTATTTTGGGGTTTACGCTTCTTTTTCTGCTTGTATTTATCGTGTTTTTCATTCAGCTTGTTTTCCTGCCGATTGAGTTTTTTGTTGGATTTTGACTTTTCATCGGACAGGCGATCACGCTTTTTTTCTTCTCGCTGTAACCGCTGAGGCTTGCTTACTTTATCTTTGATAGGTTCCGCTATTCTGCGTTTTGCCGAGTCTATCGCATGAAGTACGTCATTGTCTTGATCTTCATTGACAGCTTTCTGCCACGCAGAAGCCCTCATTCGCTTTACCGAATATGAAACTGGCTTTAATGCAAGCAAGCCTGGGTGAGAGTTTCTGCTGATCTTTTCCTGATTATGCAATTCCTTAACACGGAATTGCTGTTCTGTTTTCAGCTGTTTACGCTCAAATTTCAGCTCACGCTTTGTCTGCTTATATGCCTGCGATCGACGCTTGTTCAACGCCTTACGGAACTTATTGCCCTTGTCTTTTACAATTCGGGCTTTATATTCCGCCTTGGCTTTCTTCAAATCGGCTTTTGTCGCAGCCATTTTCGGCTTCTGCGTTTTCGCCTTATAGAGCTTGTTATCAGCTTTCTTTAGCTGCAACTTCGCCTTTTCGAGCTTGTACTGCTTCTTTGTTTTCAGGTGATCATGCGTACCCTTGACAGCATCGATCGCCGTGCGGCCCATGAGAAACACACCACGGTGATAATCGTCCACTGCTTCACGGGTGTATTTCTGTTTAAGCTTGTTGCGTACTTCACGCTGGGCAGTATCCGATGTTTTCAGACCTACAGTCTCCGCAGCGAGTGCCGTATCGACCGCTGTCTGACCTACATCGTGAACTGCAAAATTCACAGTACGGGCATTTACCTTAAATAGCTTTCCCTGGGATGTCTGAGGCTGCCATGATTTGATCGTCCGTGTGACTGACGGTTTATCGCCCCGAATGCGGTATTTCGCATTTGCAAACTTATGGACGATACCCCGACCGCCGTGATGCGTTTTCTCACCACGGACAATATATGCACGGGTATGAAAGCGGCCTCTGCTGTTAGCTTCACGGCGGAAATCTATCTGAATCTGCTTCGACCGTCTGCTGACTCTGTCGAAACGTGCCTGTGCTCTGCGGAGGTTATTCTCTTTTCTATGTAAGCTCATAGCTCCCCCCTTTTTCCTAAAATTTGCCCTTGACATTTTAGCTAAAATGGGATATACTAATATTAGCGAAAATGTTTAGAGGTGTTATTATGATCACTGCAACCGCTACCGATATTCAGAATAACTTTGGCCATTATCTGCAAGCTGTTCAGCAGGGTGACGAGATCATCATTCTCAAGAACGGAAAAGAAGTTGCAAGACTTGTTTCCCACGAATCAAGCGTTTCCTTCCTGACTGATTCACTTACTGGCGTTCTTAAAAATGATTATGATGATAAAGCTGTTCGTGCAGAAAGGATAGAAGCACATGAAAATTTTGGTTGATACCAATGTCATTCTCGATGTGCTTTGCAACCGTCCTGAGTTTGTCGAAGCCTCATCAAAAGTTTGGAAGTATTGTGAAGTAGATCAAATCGAGGGCTACATTTCCGCATTGTCTGTTCCGAACATTGTGTTTATTCTCCGCAAGGAGCTTACTCCACAGAAAACAGAACAGTTCATTCAGCAGATCACGATGATATTTAAAGTTGTTGACCTCAAATCAACCGATCTAAAAGCCGCCGCTGAGATGTTTTCTTCTGATTATAAAGATGCCTTACAGATGTGTCAGGCAAGTAGGATCAAAGCGGATTATATCGTCACAAGAAACATTCGTGATTTTAAGGACAGCAAAGTGCCTGCTTTGAAGCCCTCAGAATTACTTGAGAGAATTTGAACCTGAAAGCTGTCGGCTGTTGTTGGCAGCTTTTATTATTCTCCGGTTGGTTTCGTGGTCATGAGTTTATACATCTCCGTATCTGTCGGGAAACGGTCGGTAAACGGCAGAAGCACCTTATCATAGCGGATAAGCCCCTCACCCGGACCGCTGTTTGTTACAAACTTCATCTGCTCCTTTGAGATGTGGAGTTTTTCAGCGAGAATGTCCCTGTCTCCGGCTGCCTGATTCAGCATATAGACAAAATCCGAGTTGTCAAAGATGTTTTCGACCTCCTGAGAAGAAAGCAAGTCCTTGACATTTTGCGTGATGCCTGTCGGTACGCCGCCCCATTTACGGAAACGCTTCCAGATCTCAGCGGAATATTTCGCTGTCTGTTCCTCTTTCAAAAGGAGATGGAACTCGTCAATGTAGTAGCGAGTGATCTTCTTTTTTTCACGGTTTGCGGAAACTCTGTTCCACACGGTATCCTGCACGATCAGCATACCAACTTTTTTGAGCTGATTGCCAAGTTCCTTAATATCAAAGCAGATGATACGATTACTCATATCAATGTTGGTGCGGTGATTAAAGAGGTTCTGGCTGCCGTTTACGAACATTTCAAGAGAATTTGCTACACGAAGAGCGACTTCGCCCTCCTTATTAAGCTCCTGCTGCAAATCGGAGAGAAGCGGCATCTTTTCAGGTGTCGGCTCATTCTCGATAAAATGCTTGTAGATGCTCTGAACACATTTGTCGATAACAGAGCGTTCCTCAGCAGAAAGACCGTAGCGACCTCCGACAACGATCTCGCAAAGCGAGATCAGGAAGTCGGACTTATTGGCGATCACTTCCATAGGATTGCTGAAAAGGAAATCATCAATCGTAATATCCATAGGATTCAGGTGTTGTTCGCTGTTTGAAGCAATACGGATAAGCTGTCCGTGCAGAGCCGAAACAAGCGGATAATACTCGCCTTCGGGGTCGCAGATGATGATGTCATCGACTGTTGTCAGAAAGCAGTCGAGTATTTCACGCTTAACACTGAAACTCTTGCCGGCACCCGGCGTACCGAGGATAAGTCCATTCGGATTTTTGAGCCTTGACCTGTTGGCACGGATCATATTTCCTGACAGCGTATTGATACCGTAATAGGTAGCCTGTCCGTCCTGAAATAGCTCTTTTGTGGTAAACGGCACGAAGATAGCGATACCGCTTGTGTGCATCTCACGGCGGACGGGAATTTTGTTATAGCATAGCAGAAATGTAGAAACGAGAGTCTGTTCCTGTCGATAATCATATGGAAACATCGTGCAGTTATTCTTCTGGCAAACACGCTTTAGCATCTCAGAAAGAAGTTTCAGTTCTTTTTTGCTTTTTGCATAGGCTCTCAATGAAATACTGATATGAAAAAGACGCTCATTCTTGCTGTTGAGGTCAGCGAGGAGCTTTTCAATGTCCTCGATATACATCTTGATCGCAGGCGGAAGAATGTCGGGATCATAGCCGGACTGCGATGCCTTTTTCTGTTCGTCGATCTTCATCTGCTCCACATTGGTGAGCTTCTTTTTAACGAATTTCAGGGCAGCTATCTGATCCAGCGGATCAACATGGATATTCACGCAGAAAAGGTTCTGCATTTCAAGAAAGTCCTTTAATATTTCGTCTGACAATTCTCCTGCAAGGATATTCATGCCCCATACAGCACCGTAAGCATTACCGATCTCAAAGTCAGCCTTATTGAATTTCAGCGAGGACGGACAGATAAAATCCTTTGTGTCCATTCCTGCATGAAGCATACTTTCCCAATCAAAGATGAATGAAGAATTTCTGTAAGGGTTCAAGGCATAGTAGAGAGCTTCAAGGCGTTGTCTGCCGTCAAGAAGTTTCGCTTCCACGCCGAAAACCTTAAAACCCTTGATCACGTCATTTTTGATCGACAAGAGTTTTGCCCTTGCTGCCTTGTATGATGTGGATTCGATACCAAACGTCAGGAACTTTCTTGCCGACTGACCGTTAGAGCCTTTCATCAGCTTATCGGTAAGCATTTCGCTGTACTCCTTGCGGATTGCATTGAAATCATCTTTCTGTTCAGGTATCTGCACCGTTTTTAAGAGCTTTTCCTTTGATCTGTTTTGATTTTCAAAGGTAAGCTGGAATTTGATCGTATTGTCAAAGAGATTGATAACATCACAATACTTTGAGAAGATATTATTCTGTTCCTCAAACTCCGAAATAGAGTAATTGGCATCATAAAACTGTACCGTCATAGAGAAGAAGTTCTCCGATACCTGGCAAACACCGTCCTTATACATACACATATATGGAATCGTGTTCTGCACCGTAGTCTTACCGCCATTAGCACTCTTGATTTCCGCTATTCGTGCGGAAAGTATTTTTTTGTCCTCTTTTGTAAGCTGAGAGGCTGGCTTGCCCATGACAACCTTTGCTTTGCTGCGGTTATCACTTTTATTGGCATTTCTCTTTCTAAAGCCCATTGGTAACCTCCGTTTGTATTCAAAAGCGGAGACACCGAAAGTGTACTATATAGTAAGCCGTATCAGCCTTTTCTTTCGGCATCTCTCAGCTTTTTCTTGATTCTTGTGTATTCGATATGCCTTTCAAAGCACTCAAATATGTTTGTTGTGCGGTAATACCGCTTTCGAGGTCTTGTAAAGTATTCACGCATATATTTTGCCTGTTTTTCCAAGAAAACACCATTTTTCTTATAAAGTCCACAGAGTATCGCAGGAGCAGCGACTGCACCCATAGCGAATATCGCCCCGGACATTCCTATAGCTGTTTTCGTCAGAAAGAAAACAGGCGCTCCGAGAACAAGACCGATACCAAAGCATATTACCTGTCTTTTGGTAAATCCCATAATGAACTTCTCTTTGATGTCGTTCAGGTCTTTAGGGATTTGTACATAATGTGCCATAAATCCTCCAATCTTGTTCAAGGTCAATGTGCGTTAAACACACTTTTGCTGATAGCTCCTGTACGCAGAATGGTAAAGATAAGTGCTGCCGTGTATCCCATTAGCATTGCCATTTGCATTATCACACCGTCCTTGCTTGAATTGAGCGTAGCGATCATATTGCTAAACAGCGTTTTGAAGATACCGAGTGCGACTACGATAAAGAAACCCTGGAAAGAAAGAGCTAAAAGTTGCTTTATCCAGTTTTTACCGATGCTCGCCCATTCTCCGCTGTCCATCATTGTTGCCATAGGAATAGGTGCAATGCTGAGATACATAAACACCTCGATGATACGGCTTGCAAGTGTAATTACGATTGCAACAATAAGTATCATCACTCCCAGATGAACAATAAGGGATATGAACCACACCGTCATCAGTTCTCCCAAGCCTAAGCTATTGAGAGCTGATTTCTTTATCGCAAGACTTTTAGATAGATAGTCACCGCTGCCGAACAGCGTGGCAAGTCCGTTAGAGCATACATTTGTGCCAAACGAAAATAGTGCGGAAGCGATGTAATATGTGTTGGCTACAAGTATTACACCGCATAAGGCTTTGATGATCCATTTTATAAAGATCGAATCGTCGAAGTCCTTGAAATTGTTTCCCCGAATGACCATTTGACAAAGCTCATTCAAGAGGATGACTGTAAGAATGAAACCTCCAATAGGGACTACAACATTGTTACAGAGCGTTTCGATAGTTGCCCAAATTCCGTAGCCTGTCGGCGCACTTCCGGCAGTACCCGTAAACTGAGCAGGGTGCTTTGTTAGAAAGTTTGATACAAGGTTTCCCTTTGCTCCCGAACCTGTTGTCTGAGCAAATGTATCAGTCAGAAGATCGGAAATTCCGTCAAACTGAGATTTTATGCCGTCCTTGAATAAGTCACAGCACCAATCCTCCAAAGCATCAATCGCATCGCTGATTACTCCCATTTATTCATCACCCCTCTCCGAGGAATTCATCAATGGTCTGTCATATTTCACAAGCTGACGTAATTCCAGTTTTGTGGGGAGAAGGTTTCTGCAAAAATACGCAGATCCGAAATGATTGCCCTTTGTTGTAAAGAGCATATTCTGCTGTGTGTGATAGTCAACCCGACTATCAAAGCAAAGCATCTGAATCTCATTGTTGAATATCTTGTATCGTGCCTTACCCTGAATACTGTTCACGGGCAAGAGCAGAGCAAAAGGCTTCTGAAAAGCAAAAGCTCGTTTCAGGACTTCATTCTTCTTAGAAAATGGGGGATTGCTTACGAGAATATCCCATTCGTCAGGCTCAAAGTGAAAAAAATCCTTGTCATCTTTCAAGCTGCTTCGTTCCACATCAAACCCCTGTTCCGTAAGATACTGATAAAACGCACTCCATTCTTCATCGAACGGGCACCATATTTTCTTGTCTTTCGGCAGAAATTCCATTAACGGCTCTACCGCATAGAATGGAGTGTACACTTCATCTCCTGCACTTGTTTTATTGGCAGTTAAATATCCGATATTTATTGCCATTTATATTTTCACTCCCTTTCATATCTGAGAGTGCAGATTGCTTACCCAAAACCCATTATTGCAATGCAAAACCCACCGCTATGTAGCTAATCTGCTTATATTCAGGTCAGAACGTCACTTAAATTGCGCCCGTCATCATTGTTTCAAGAACAGGAACAAGGACGATTGCAAGGAGAATCAGACCAAGACCTGACATGAGCTGCTTCATGCCCTGGGATTTAGCACCGGGGTTATCATTACCGTAACCTTCAAGAAGGTTTACAACGCCCCATACACCAACGCCTGCACCGATCAGGCAGATAACGCTCTTGAGAACGGTACACGCAGTAGAAATGAAAGAAGAAGTATCAACAGCACCCGTGCCTGCTGCGAATGCCTGAGTTGCACAGGCAGATGCCATAACGCCTGCGATTGTGCAGAACATGGTTGCCTTCTTTGCACCACGGGTGAGCTTAGAGAGCCACTTGTGCTTCGGTGCAGAGGTAGTGGCTGCTGTCTCCATTGCGGTTGCATCGACCGCAGAAATATTCAGTTCGTTCATAGGTAAAAAGTCTCCCTCAAAAAATAAAGTAAAGATTGTCCGCAGCTTCAACCGATTCTCTTTTTATTCGGTTTCTTCACTGTCTGAGTTAAAAGCCGACATATATCTCTTTTTCGTCGGTTCCCTCAGAATTTTGAGTATCAGCGGTTTCTGTTTCTGTTGCTGATACTGTTGTAACTTCCTGTCCGGCGGCCGTCATATCAACACCATACCCCGTGAACTTTACCTGTCGAGACAGTCTCAAACGCATCGCCTTTTGGTCACTCACATATTTTTCGATGTTGAACCCCATCTCAGGATTATCGTCCAAGAGCATTGGATATTGCTTATGACGGGTAATATCAAACTTGTCCGAGAAGAACGGACGCACTCCTCGCACTTGCAGGATACATTTACCGCCGTCCATGACCGCCAGTTCGTCCTGAGATTTCAGCTCTTTTCCGAGCTTCTGATAGTTCATTCCGTAGCTCTCCGATTGTCCACGGTTGGTAGAGGTGTTGAAACTGTCGATAGTTTCTTTACCGAGACTTTCGGATATCTCTTTCAGCGTGGACTTCTCCTTGCCGCCCAAAAACAGCATCGTATCACAGTTGCCTTCAATCGTATCTGCATTATCTTTATATATAGCCTTTAGCTGGCTCTTAGCTTGCAAGATGATCGACGCACTGATTTCACGGCTTCGGATCGTCGCTATGAGCTTCTCAAACTGCGGAATTTCACCAATATTCGCAAACTCATCTAACAAACAGCGTACATGATAGGTCAGTTTTCCACCTGGGGAATTATCTGCTTTAGTACAGAGTAGGTTGAAAAGCTGGGAATACATGATAGCCACAAGGAAGTTGAATGTGGCATCAGTATCGGAGATGATGATAAAAAGTGCACTCAGCTCGTCACCGAGCTTGTCAAGGTGCAGCTCATCGTAGGAGGTGATCTCCAAGACCTCATCTATTGCAAAAGGTGCAAGTCGGGTGCTGCAGCTAATAAGGATAGACTTAGCTGTTTTTCCTGCCGCCAACTTGTATGCCTTGTATTGTTTGAGTGCAAATGCACCCATTCGCCGTTGTTCGGCATCGGGTTCAGCTTCAAAGACATCACCGTAATCCGCCATGACATCGGGATCATCGTGCTTTGTATGGTTTAGCCAGCACTCCACGATCTCAAATTCAAGGTCAATGCTGTTTTTGAACTCCTCATCGTCCTCACGGCACTCCGAATTGTTGATCATGTCGATCAAGGTTTCAAAGTTCCATTCATCTTCGGGGTACATAGCAAAGATCAGGGCAATATACGCAGTATAAAGCAGTTTCTCCGCTTTCACCCAAAAATCATCGCCGGACGGCTGCTGAGAAGAAGTGTTCTTGATAAGCACTTCCACAAATTTCAGAATGTCCTTCTCACGGTTCTTCTTGCTGATATATGCGAACGGGTTATAATGCATCGACTTCGCAAAATCAATGGTATTGAATACTTTGATCTTATACGGTTCATAGACAGGGATATATTTTCCCTTATCGTCCTTTTTGTACTTGCCGTCAGGTGTTTTCTGATATACTATTTTTCCGTCCACACGTTTCGGGCGGCCCCTTTCAAGCATCTTTCCGCACTCCACAAGTACCGTGCCTTTCGGATCGGTCACTACATAAGAGGAGTGCATCTGCATCAGGTTCGGCTTCACGAAAAAGCGTGTCTTACCTGAACCTGAGCCACCGATCACAAGAATGTTCTTATTGCGGGCGAATTTCGGTGCAGAGGGCTTACCCATGGTCAGAGATTCCGTCTTTGTGAGTATCACATTGTTTTCGGGACAGGATAAGTCCACATACGGCTCAATATCCTTTTCACCACCCCATACGGCAGAGCCGTACTCCTCACCCTGACGGAACTTCTTCCTGTTTTTCGACTTGACGTAGAGGACGAGCCTCATTACTCCCGCCAAACCCAAGCCGATAAGAAGATCAAACGGGTGTAAACTTGGAAAGATCCTTGCAAATGCCACACCGAGATTACTCATGAAAGGCAGAAGCTTTTCCTGAAAGCCGTTGCCCTCAGCGGTTCGGTACGCAAAGCCGATCAGATTTCCCACATGAGAGAAAGCGACATAGGGAATAGTCTTGATGATCAGCTTTTTGAGTTTTCTCGTGTCGATCTGCAATTTGCAGACTTTTCCTTTCTGTTGGTATCGGCACAAAAGACTGCCGTAAAAATATCATCGCCCCTTGCCCGTGGAACGGGTTCAGGCATGAAATAGCCGTAGATCATCGTCTGTTCTCCCTTGTTTTCTCTCTCTGTTTCTGTTTGCGAGGTTTGCTCCTGAGTTTCTGAGCCTGCTGCTGCATCTGCTCACGGGTGAACTCACCACGCTTCTGTGTCTTGCCCTGTCCCTTGCCGACATACTCCGAAAATGCTCTCTTGAAATCCTCTGTTTTGGCAGCGGAAAAGAAAACATGATAGGTAGGCGGCGTGGTACTTTTATCTCTTTTCAGGGCAAAATCCACATCGTACTTCCTTGCGATTTTCAGAAAATCTCCGATATTCCTGTCTGAAACCTCAATGCTGTCGAGCTTGGACGGCGACTTCGCCTGCAACTGCTTGTAGGTCATTCGCCCTTTTTTCTCTGCCTTGCCCGACATAAACTCCCGCAATGCCGATTTCAGCACATTAGCAGTCATTTTCTCCGCTTTAATCGAAATATCAATGGTTTTCTTCGCACCGTTCTCATAGTCCGAAGGCATCAGGCATCACCACCTTCGTCTGCGGTCGGCATCTCAAAAGTGGAAAATGCTTCACTCTGGAGCCAACGGGTAATATCGCCCTGGACACTCATCACCTTATCGTAGTCGGACGAGTGATAAAGCAGATTCTCCCTGTTGGTCACATCAGTACCAACAATGCAGTAAGCATCTTCCGTATGCTCATCATCGACACCGACAGAACGCACCTCGACGCTGACCGCAATCAGGTTATCGTAGTTGATGAGATCGCCCTCCGGTGTCAGAATAGACTTAGCCATGATCTTCACCTTCCTTTCCAAAAAGCTCATTTGCCGTCTTTCAAGCAGCTACGTCCGGTTTCTTATTCGCACCCATAGCCACCACCCCCTCTCAGGAACGTTCAGTCATCATAAACGCCAAAATCTCTTTTGACAGCATACTCAGCCCACCGTCCCTCAGCATTTTCCTTGAACCGCTTGCCGTTGGCTTCGTTGAACAGAGTGCTGATAAGATAACTCTCATAGTTTCGCACATTGTCTGCACGCTTCATCTGCTCAATCGCATTTTCAAGGACGTTTATATCAACCTTTAGCATAGTGGACTTGACAACTTCTCTGGGAAAATCCTGTCCGCAGATACGCTCTGTTTTCTTTCGGGAACATATCCGCCGAACGATCATCTGAACGATCTCCTCAGCTTCTTCCTCATCACCGAGCCATTCTGCAAAGTAGGAAAAGTCGATGTTGTTTTTCACTACTTCGGTATAAATCTCTTTTTCGCAGATATATCCGTCAATCCGTCCGTCTGTCTGTTTTTCATCATTTTCAACAGCTTTTCCGCTAACGGAGTGGGACTGATTGATAGATACTTGATCACTCAGTATTTGATTTTTCTTTATTATCTTCTTAGTATTTATTTGTCCCTGATTTTCTACCTCTTGAATTTCTACTGGTAGAATTTCAAGAGGTAGATTTTCTATGCCTTGTTTTTCTGCTCCTTGCGGAGCTTTTTTTATGGAGTTTACTTCGGCAGCGGATGTTTCTTCGTCCTCATCGTATGTATCATCATCGTCCCGGTCTGCATCAGGCGAATCCTTTTCTGAATACTCATAGAAGTCATAGACATACTCTATACGACCGCTCTTCGTTTCATTCGGCATCAGCTTAGTCACAGTGAGGTAACCCCAATGCTTCAGTTCGTCCAATGCTGCCTTGATCGCTGTTTCTTTCTCTTTGCAGATAGCTGTCAGACCTGAGATAGAGTAATCCCAATTCTCCGGCAAAGAAAGAACCTTACTCAGAAGCCCGATTGCTTTCAGACTGAGGTTAGTTGACCGCAGATGATAGTTGCTCATTACTGTATAGTTTGCATTTTTATTGACACGGCACACCGATGATGGCATTGTTTTGACCTTTTTTATTTTTTTAGCAGACATATCCATTTTCCTCCTGTTTTCAGCTTAAGCGAGCTTCATTTGTGTGATCCTGACCTTATTGACCATATAGGTCTTACCGCTGCGTCGGAGGTAGCCTGCATTGTAAAGTTCGTTCAGAGCGTTCCTGATAGTTTTCAGAGAATCATTCTCAAAGAACGGACAAAGCTCCTCTGCGGTATGATAGTACGTATCGGGAAAATTGAGCATTCTCAGCAGTATAGCTGTTGCTTCGCAGGACAGCTTATCATCGCTGATCGTGATGATCTGGCATTCAGACATAAAAAACCTCCTATTTTTCATTTCGCTTAATTAAAACAGCAGACATGATATAATGTAATAAAGTGATACATCAGCAAAATAATGTGCAGCTATGATTATCAAGCCTGATATTTATGGTGATTCTGGGATTCATAAGTTTTGACAATAAAAAATGCCCCCCATTGCTGAGGAGCGTTATCTCTGTATTCGGTTTTCAGGCATAAAAATAGCGGATAACGCTCCAATTATATGGAACATCGTCCGCCAAATGATTGATTTTTTGATTTGATTTTAGAGGTCAAAAGCACAAATCCGCTTTATCTGTAACAATAGATTATCATTTTCTTGTGTGGCAAATACACGAGACATTTCCTATCCTTTGTGCCAATTTCTTCTACAAAAATCGGCATTTTTCGCAGGGAACTAAATTTATTTCGTGTGTCTACCGTAGGTCTACCAAGTCAAGTTATCGGCTTTTGTCTACCACAAATCTACCGAAAGTCTACCAAAAAACATGGTTTTTTATGATTCTTGAAAGCTGCTGTAATTCGGTGTTTTTCAATTTTTGATACTCAAAAAGCTCGAAAAATCGGGCACAAAAGGGAACAAAAGACCACAAAAGAAATTAAAACGCTTCACCGATTTAAAAACTTAAAATCCCTCGGGGTAAAACCCGTACCGGTTCAAGTCCGGTTAGCGGCACCAGAATAAAAGCTCTTAGATTGTTCCTGTGATCTAAGAGCTTTTCTGCTATTGCAAAAAAAATTGACGGCACTCACACGAGTACCGCCAGTTATCCTATTCTTCTTCCTTTTTGATTTTGAAAATAAGCCTCATTAAACCTGATATGACCTTTGGACTTTTTACAACTACAACTTTCATAAGTATTACCTCCCGAATAGTTATAGTTTATATTATTCAAAAATCAAAAATCGGTTACCATTTTTGACTGTACTGACAGCAAATAGCCACTTTTGAATGATATCTCAGCGTATTTTCTATCCTGCCCATCAAAGCCTTTCACTACGTTTGATATGCCAAGTGGGAAAGCATTGGTCAGCAGACAGTCCTCTACTTCATATTTCGCACCCTTTATGGTCAGACCCTCTACCTTATCGGTATATGCCACCAGCGAGAACGAAAAACCCTCACGGTCATATATCCTGTAACTGCCTGCACGATAAAGCCGAATTATCTCCCTATCTGCGGCTATCATTCCCTCACCGCCACAAGATAAAATATATCCCAGAGATTGGATATTTCCAAGTAAGTGGTCTACTCGTCCGCCTGTTGCACCGAATATGAGAAAATCATCACAACCCGACTCAAAGCCCTGCTTTATGGCAAGCATAAGGTCGGTATCGTCCTTTTCTGAGGGGAAGATCTCGATATTATCAAAAACAGGTTTTTCAGCAGAATCAAAGTCGCCCATAATAATGTCCGACTTTACGCCCACTGCCTGTGCAAGCTTATAGCCCTTGTCAGCGGATATCACAAGAGAATCGTCGATAAAAGGCTTATATTCTGCCACACACTGAGCCGACACCGCTTCACCGCCTGAAAAGATAGTGCATTTCTTAGTCATTTTTATATTTCCACTCCTTAAGCTGCTTTGCCTGCTCGTACATTTCCACATAGCTTTCATGCCTTGACTTTGCGATCTCGCCATTTTTTACTGCCTCTATGACCGCACAGCCCTTTTCCTTTGTGTGGCTGCAATCAGGAAATCTGCACTTGCCCTCGTATTTCTGAAACTCAGGAAAACAGCCTGCAAGCTTGTCTTTGAAAATAATATCATATCTGTTGGTATCAAATGACGAAAAGCCAGGGGTATCGGCAATATAACCACCGCCCTCCAGCTTGTAAAGCTCTACATGGCGTGTGGTGTGCTTTCCTCTGCCAAGCTTTTTGCTTATCTCGTTGGTGGCAAGTCCCAATGCAGGAAACATATTATTGAGCAGTGACGATTTGCCAACGCCCGTGTTTCCTGTAAATGCCGACAGCTTGCCCTCCAGCACTGCCTTAACAGCTTCACTGCCCTCGCCAGTGGTATTGTCTACCTGAAAGGTCTTTATCCCTGCACCCTTGTATATGTCCACAAGCTCGTCACAGCTTTCCTTGTCTATCTTTGTAAAGACTACCACAGGCTCTATTTTTTTGAAAACAGCTATTGCAATAAACTTATCAAGCAACAGCAGATTAGGTCTTGGTTCGCATGTAGACGAAACGAACACAAGCATATCAAGATTTGCAAGAGGCGGTCTTATAAGCAATGAGCGTCTTTCCTCTATCTTCTCGATAACTCCGCTTCCGTCGTCCTCCAATGAAAATTCAACTCTGTCACCGCCTACAGGAGAAATGTTCTTTCTTCTGAATACTCCTCTTGCCTTACATTCATAAATGCCGTCGGAGGCTTCTACATAGTAGATGCCTCCGATAGCTTTAACGATTATTCCATTCATGAACTACTGACCCTGCTCGTCTGGCTCCTGAGGCTCCGGTGCAGGTGCTTCAGTAGTGGTAGTTGTAGTAGTTGTTGTGGTCGTAGTTGTAGTAGTTGTGGTCGTTGTCGGAGTAATGTCGATCAGACCGCTTTCATTCAGGCTTCCGCTAAGAGTAGCTGTCTGCTTATCATAATCTATGTCATATACTGCATAACGGCACTTCTGCTGATTTTCGTCATTTGTGATGAAGATAGTCAGAGTTTCTGTCTTCTTGCCCTTTACAGTTACATTTACAGAACCGCCTGCAACAGATTCTCCACTACCGATCTTCTGTGTATATGCAACGTTGCCGTTATTGTAGATGTCTATAGAATATGAGCCGTGGATACCACTTGGGAGTGGCAGTGAGAATGTTACCTCAACAGGTGAAGTTTCTCCGGTCGAAACGTAAATCGTAACAGTTGTGTCACGCTCAACATATGTGCCTTCATCTGTATCCTGCTCGATGACCTTGCCCTTATCGCCCTCATGCTCGATCTCCTTGACCTCAGCCTTGAGCTTGTTCTCCTTGAGCATTGCAACTGCCTTTTCTTCTGTAAGACCTACAACGCTTGGTACTTTGACTCTTGTTTCAACAGGACCCTTACTTACAAACAAAGCAACAGTCGCACCTACGGCATACTGCTCACCTGCTGCCGGCTGTGTTTTCACAACAAGACCTGAAGCTATATCCTCAGACCATATATCTCTCTTAACGACCATAAATCCTGCAGCCTTAAGCTCGCTTTCAGCCACAGTGCCGTCTTTCTTCACCATGTCAGGGATAGTTGCCATTTTTTTGCCCTTACTTACAGTAAGTGTAACCGTGAAGCCTTCCTTAACAGACTTTCCTGCTGCCTGACCCTGGAATGTAATTATTCCCTCGTCATACTGGTCATTATACTCTTCGGTGATATCAAATTTTAGCTTATCCTTATAATCCTGCTCTACCTGAACGATATTCTTGCCCACAAAGTTTGGCAGTGTAACTGTGCCTGTGTGCATACCGTTTGAACCGCTGAATGACTTGAATACAACTCCTACGATAACGAACGCTGCAATGATAACTACCGCAACTGTCACAGCAAGGAGTATCGGAACAACGTAAGAACGCTTCTTTTCTTCCTCTTCTTCCTCGTCATCGTTTTCTTCGTCATCGTCCTCATATTCTTCATCGTCGTCATAGTTCTCACTATGCTCATCGTCAAAATATTTGTTATTGTTATCAGCCACAGGGATAGGAACAGGGCTGTTCTTATATCCGAAAACAACAGATGGATTGAGCTTGAATGTGTCTATATCCTTTATCATCTCTGCTGCTGACTGATAACGTCTTGCAGGATCTCTCTCCATAGCGTGCATAACTATTTCTTCAAGAGCCTCTGGGATAGAAGGCATGATCTCTCTTGGCGGAACCGGATCCTCCTGCATATGCTTGAGAGCGATAGCCACAGGATTTTCACCGTCAAAAGGCTTTCTGCCTGTGAGCATCTCATAAAGCATAACGCCTACAGAGTATATGTCAGATCTTTCATCTGTCATATCGCCCCTTGCCTGCTCAGGTGAGATATAGTGAACAGAACCGATAGTCTTGTCAGAAAGTGTCTTTCCGTCGATCCTTGAAAATCTTGCGATACCAAAGTCCATGACCTTGATAGTTCCGTCAGGGAAAAGCATTATGTTCTGCGGTTTGATATCCCTGTGAACGATACCCTTATCATGAGCGTGCTGCAAAGCACGGAGTATCTGAGTTACAAAGTGCAAAGCGTCTTTCCACCTAAGCACGCCCTGCTGCTCGATAAACTCTTTAAGGGTGATGCCGTCGATATACTCCATAACGATAAACTGTATCTCGTCAGAAAATCCCACGTCATATATCTTTACGATATTAGGGTGAGAAAGTACAGCGATAGCCTTGCTTTCGTTTCTGAAGCGTCTGAGAAATTCCTCGTTCTGTGAAAACTCAGGCTTAAGTATCTTTACCGCAACAGTACGGTTTTCCATAACGTCAACTGCCTTATAAACGTCAGCCATTCCGCCCACGCCGATAAGCTCGGTTATCTCATATCTGCCGTCTAGCTTTTTGCCGATATTAGAATCCATGTAATTCAACTCCTATATTATTCATGTTTTATTGTCATTCCATTAATTTGCTATTACCGCAGCAGTAATATTATCTTTACCGCCGCATTCGTTTGCGAAAGCAATAAGCTGTTTTATAGCCTCGTCAAGATTATTGCCAAACACAGTTTCATATATCATATTGTCTGTGCAATAATTGGTCAGACCGTCAGAGCAAAGCAGCACCGCAAAATTATCATTTTCTTCAAGCTCGAAATAATCGACCTCAACATCTGATTCAACGCCCACAGCCTTTGTGATAACGTTTCTCATATGATGATTTTTCGCTTCTTCTTTGGTTATCTGACCCGACCTATAAAGCATTTCCACATAAGTATGGTCAGTGGTTATCTGAGCTATACCGTCCTTGGTAAGAAGATATCCACGGCTGTCGCCCACGCTCACCATATAGACGGTCTTGTCCACCACCAATGCCGCAACGCAGGTAGTACCCATGCCGTTTTTGTCAATATCCTCCTTGCTCTTGCCATACACGATCGTATTCGCATAATGCACTGAAGTGAGCATAAGATTTCTTATGGAATTTGGTTTCATATCTTTTCGGAAATTTTCCTTGATACGTTTTACTACTGCGTCAATGGCAAGCTGACTGGCAACTCCGCCTGATGACGCTCCGCCCATACCGTCACAGACCACCGCAACGGCAACATTGTCAGCTAGAAATTCAGCATGCACTCTGTCCTGATTTTCACTGCGTTTTTTTCCGATGTCTGTATCAGACGCTATAAACAAGCGATTCACCACCTTTTATCAGATCTCATATTCTCGTCTTAGCTGACCGCAGGCAGCGTCTATATCCGCACCCAAGGTCCGCCTCACAGTAGCGTTTATCCCAAGCTTCTCCAGATATCCTCTGAATCTGTTGGCTGACTTTCTGTCAGAATGATAATTACGCTCCTTTATCTTATTAACAGGGATTATATTCACATGACAGACAAATCCGCCCAGAAGCTCCGCAAGCTCCCTTGCGTCCTCCATAGAATCGTTATGCCCGTCTATCAAAGCATATTCAAAAGAAATTCTCCTGCCTGTTACCTTAAAATAGTATCGGCAGGCGGCAAGAAGCTCGTTGATATCATACCTGTCATTAACAGGCATTATCTCGCTCCTGCTCTTATTATTGGAAGCGTGCAAAGAGATAGACAATGTTATGCCCAGCTTTTTCTCTGCAAGCTCATATATCCTCGGCACAATGCCGCAGGTAGACACTGAAACGTGCCTTAGCGACATATTAAAGCCCTTTGGACAGGACAGCACTTCAAGGAAATTCACCACATTATCAAAGTTATCCATAGGCTCGCCTATTCCCATAAGCACCACGCCTGATATCTTTCTTCCGCTGTCACGCTCAGAAGCGTATATCTGTCCCAGAATCTCCGAGGAAGTCAGATCACGCTTGAAGCCTGCAATAGTTGACGCACAAAAACGACAGCCCATTTTGCAACCCACCTGAGTTGACACGCAAATGGTGTTTCCGTAGTTGTATTCCATTATTACGGATTCCACATGATTTCCGTCCTCAAGCTCATATAGATATTTTACAGTATTATCGGTATGAGATTCAAGCTTTTTTGACACAAATAGTGATTTTAAACAAAATTTTTCATTAAGCAGATTCCTTAATTGTACAGATAGATTAGTCATTTCATCAAAACTTGACACTCGCTTTACATGAAGCCAATCAAATATCTGCCCTGCACGGAACTTCTTTTCTCCAAGCTTTAGTATCTCAGCTTCCAGCTCGTCAGGCAGAAGCCCCAATATATCTATTTTTCCATTATCATCAATTGCTACCAAAAGATCACCTCAGCCTGATAAACTTAGCAATAAAAAATCCGTCTGAATTATATTTTGCAGGTGTGATAGACATTCTGCAAAGACCGCTGTCGCTGCCGAAAGCCTCGCCTAGCGGTGCAGGCTCAAAATCAGGGTGTTCAGCCAAAAATCTGTCTGCCACCTCATCATTTTCCGCCCTTGACAGCGTGCAGGTGGAATACACCAGCGTTCCGCCGACTTTTACATACTCCGCTGACGTTTTCAGTATATCATACTGTATTTCAGGAAGTCTGTCGAAATCTGAGGGTTCTTTATACTTTATCTCAGGTTTTCTTCTTATTACGCCAAGTCCCGAACAAGGTGCGTCGCAAAGCACTTTGTCAGCCTTTGGCATTTTCTCGTCATAAACCTTTGCGTTGTTGACACCTGCACTTATGCAGTCAAGCCCAAGCCTTTTGGCACCGCTTTCAATAAGCCCTGCACGATTTTTATGCAGATCAAAAGCAAGCACTCTGCCCTTGTTGTTCATACGCTCGGCAATGGTAAAGGTCTTTCCACCAGGTGCGGCACAAAGGTCAAGCACTGTATCGTTCTCCTTAGGATCAAGAGCCGCACAGCAAAGCTGGCTCGAAAGATCCTGAACGTGTATCCTGCCCTCTTTGTAAGCCTTAGTATGCTCCACCGCCCCTGCACCGCATATCCTTATGCAATCAGGCAGGACGGACAGCCTTTCAAATGTAATGCCCTCCTCAGCGAGCATATCCAGTGTGCTTTCAAGAGAATAAAAGACCGTGTTCACTCTTGCGGTGACAGGTGCCTGTCCCACAGATGTTTTCAGCATTTCAAGGCAGATGTCCTTACCATATTCCCTTGTCCACTTCTCCGTCAGCCATACAGGTGCGGAGTATTCTATAGAAAGCTCCTCCGTGGAATTTCTGCCCTTTGGAAGCTTTTTGTCGTTTCTTATAAACTCCCTTAGCATTGCGTTCACAAAGCCGCTTGCCGCAGGATTTCTGTTTTTCTTTGCAAGCTTCACAGACTCGTCCACCGCCGCATTGTCAGGAACGGAGTCCATATATAAAAGCTGATAAAGACCCATTCTCAGTATAACTCTGACCTCAGTACCAAGCTTATTCTTAGGGTTGCGTGAATATTCCCGAATAATGTTATCAAGAGTTATCTGTCTTTCCAAAACGCCGTAGAAAAGTGCTGCGGCGAATTTCTTGTCCTGAGGGGAAAGGTCAGACCTTTCAAGGCCCTCGTCAAGAAGTATATTTGAATATGAGCCGCTGTTTTCAAGCCTTGTAAGCAGCCTTAAAACCGTTTTTCTGGCGTTTCCCATAGTTCCTCCGAATTATCCCAGCACAGTGCCGTTCTCGATATGTCTGCCTCTGAGAAAATCAGCGGTATCCATTCTCTTTGAGCCCTCAGCCTGCACCTGAGTAAATCTTATCACTCCGTCTGAGCAGGCAACAGAAAAGTCGCTGTTATCCACCACAGTGCCTGCAGGCTTTCCGCAAGGCTTTGTGGAAGCTATCTCAGATCTATATACTTTCAGCCTTTTGCCCTCAAGCACTGTAGTAGCGCATGGCCAATCAGACAGACCGCATATCTGTTTGTGTATCTTTCTCACTGACTTTGTGAAATCTATAGGGCAAAGCTCCTTTGAGAGCATTGGTGCATAAGTCGCAAGGCTCTCGTCCTGCTTAACTGGGGTTATCTCCCCCTTGTCAAGCTTTTCAAGTGTATCTGTGAGCACCTCTGCACCCATTTCGGCTAGCCTGTCAAAAAGTTCGGCAGCAGTTTCGTTCTCGCCAATAGGAGTAGCCTTTTCCACAAGGATATCTCCTGTATCCATGCCCTCGCCCATAAGCATCGTTGTAATTCCAGTTTCAGCTTCGTCATTAAGCACAGCCCACTGTATCGGACCTGCTCCACGATATTTAGGAAGCAGCGAGCCATGGACGTTCACACAACCAAGCCTTGGTATATCAAGCACCGACTTAGGGAGCATTTTGCCATAAGCCGCCACCACGATACAATCAGGGGCAAGGTCATTGATAATTTTAACATACTCCTCGCCGTCTTTTTTAAGGCTTTGCGGCTGATAAACAGGAGTGTCATGCTCCTGCGCAAGCACCTTTACAGGGGGTGGAGTAAGCTTATAGCCTCTGCCCTTTGGCTTATCAGGCTGAGTGAAAACAGCCTGTACCTCATATCCGCTGTCATAAAGCTTTTTCAGCGTTGGTACGGCAAAATCTGGCGTACCCATGAAGATTATTTTCATTAGTCCTCGACCTCTACAAATTCTTCAACTATCTCAGTAAACAGATGACCCTCAAGGTGTGCAAGCTCATGGCAAACGCACTGTGCAAACAGCTCTGATACTTCCATTTCGTACCACTTGCCGTGTCTGTCCTGCGCCTTGAACTTAACTCTCATAGGTCTTGTAACATAGCCCCACTCGTTCGGGCATGAAAGACAGCCCTCCAGAACTCTCTGCTTTTCCTCGCTCTGCCATGTTATCTCAGGGTTGATAAGCTCGTAAACCTTATCGTCGATTATTATAACGACCACTCTTCTCAGCTTTGCCACCTGTGGACCTGCAAGACCAACGCCGTTGGCGTTCTTGAGTGTTTCTGTCATATCGTCAAGAAGCTGACCAAGCTTGTCGTCAAATTCTGTAACAGGCTTGCAGACTTTGTGAAGAATCTCGTCGCTCTTATTAAGTATTTTTCTGAGTGCCATTTATTTAACTATCCTTTCTTAAAGCCCGATATCGCCGTTTATGTCGGCATAGATACGAACTGTCTGATAATCTTTATTTTTATAGAACTCGCCCAGAACGTTCTTTATCATCTCACGAAAATCCGCAGTATTGCGTGTTTTCAGGATAAGTCTGTATCTGTAGCGATTATTTATCATTTCAAATGTGCAAGGTGCAGGGCCTAGCGCTCTGAGGGGAAAATTCACCCTATGCTGTGAGATATACTCTTTTATAAGCTGAGTCACCCAGCGTGAAGCGCCTATTACCTTGCTTTCAAGGGGTGCTGAAAAGCCTATGACGCATATATCGCAAAAAGGCGGATATGTCAGCGACTTTCTCAGTGCTATCTCCTCTTTATAAAACTCATCATAATTTTGCTCTGCCGCAAGGTTCAGCACATAATGGTCAGGCACAAAGGTCTGAATGTATGCGACCCCTGGTTTATCTCCTCTGCCGCTTCTTCCTGCCACCTGAGTGAGCAGTGAGAATGTTCTCTCATAGCTGCGAAAATCCCCTGTGAACAGTGCCTTGTCAAGGGATATGACACCCACCATTGTGACGTTCGGGAAATTTAGTCCCTTTGCTATCATTTGAGTGCCGAGCATTATATCATACTCGCCTTTCTCAAACGCCTTGAAATTCTCCTCATAGGAATATCTCGAAGAAGTGGTGTCAGCATCCATTCGCAGAAGTCTTGCCTGCGGAAAAAGCCTTTCAAGCTCGTCCTCCACACGCTGAGTTCCCACACCGCTTGATTTGAGCCGCTGTGAGCCGCACTGTGGACAGTGCTCTATATTATCCATGGTATATCCGCAGTAGTGGCACATATACCGATCATTTTTCTTGTGATAGGTCAGGGGTATATTGCAGTTTGGGCAAGCCACAGGCTGACGGCAGTCCATGCAAGTGATATACGTTGTATAGCCACGTCTGTTTAAAAGCAGGATAGCCTGCTCTTTTTTCGCAAGCACTTCTGTGAGCTTATCACACATAACACGGCTGAGCAAGCTGTCATTACCCTCTGCAGCTTCCTCCTGCATATCGACTATCTCAACTGCCGGCAGGGGCGACTTTGAATATCTTTTTTTTAGCTCAAACAAGTGATATCTGCCCTTTTGAGCGTAATAAAAGCTTTCCAAAGACGGAGTTGCAGACGCCATCAACAGCACGCAGTTATTATATCCGCACCGCTGTATGGCAACATCTCGTGCATGGTATCTAGGCGTTGAGTCCGACTTATATGACGGCTCGCCCTCCTCGTCCATGATGATTATTCCCACGTTGGTGACAGGAGCAAATATTGCACTTCTTGTGCCGATAACTATTCTTGCTTCCCCACGCTTGATACGTTTGAACTCATCAGTACGCTGTCCCAATGACAATGACGAGTGCATAACGGCTATCTTATCCCCGAAAAGCGACTTGAATTTGCCGAGCATCTGCGGTGTAAGGGATATTTCAGGCACAAGCATGACCGCTGTTTTACCCATATCCATAACGCTTTTTATAAGCTTTATGAACACAGAGGTCTTGCCGCTTCCCGTAACGCCGTAAAGCAACGCACCTGCGGGCTTTTCAGCTTTTATAAGCCCCATTATGCCCTCATATGCCGCTGATTGTTCATCATTTAATATGATATCGTCAGGGTCCTGCCTTTCGCCAAGTTCTCCTATGGCATCACGCATGACTTCGTATTTATACTGCACGATGACTTTTTTGTCAGCAAGCCTTTTTAGTATGCTTGAAGTGCAGTTGGTCATATAGCAGACCTCTTTCACAGAGGCACAGCCGCCCTCCTCAAGAAGCTTCACCACAAGGGTCTGCTTCGGGGTAAGAGTGGTCTGTATCTCCCCTGACACATACTCGTCAGATAGCCTTACCATGCTGACGTTCTCATCACCGACTTTTCTTTTCAAAGCGTCGCTGATCTCAACATAGCCCTTATCCACAAGAGAGTCGACAGTTTTCTTCTTTCGTGCGTCATTATGCACGTCAAGAAAGCTGTCCATCTCCCTCTGACTTTTTGCACATCGGAGAAAGTCCACCACATTTTTCTCATCTTCATTTAAAGTATCCTCGTCAATGTAGGTATTGACAAGGCTGTAATGCTGTGAAAAAGTGTAGGAAAAGCCTGTAGGCACAACGGATTTATAAGCGTCATAATAGGTGCAGAAAGTGTTTTCTTTCAGCCACATTATTATCCTCATCATTTCCTCGGTTACAAGGCTTTCCCCGTCCACCACTGAAATAATAGGCTTCAGCTTATCGTTATACTCGGCTTCCGTATACGTTCTCGCAACAAACCCTACGGCTTTGCGGTTTCCTCTGCCAAAAGGCACAAGCACACGCACTCCGCTTTTCACTTTCTGAGCCAGCTCCTTTGGCACACTATAGCTATACAGTGCGTCAAAGCTGTATGATGCACGGCTTATTGCAACTTTTGCCACGATAAAAACTCCACGCACAGCCGTACACCTCCCCATAAAAAGCCTCGATTATTTTCTGAGGCTTGGATCCTCGATTATTTTGTATTCGCCATTATAAAGCTCGTCAACTGCTGTCTTTACTGGCTTTTCATCAAGCACCAGCTTGTTGTCAAAAGCGTCGCTCGTGATCTCTCTTGCTCTCTTTGCAACTGCGATAACTAGAGAATAATAGCTTTCATTGTTCTTCAAAATCTGGCTTACGGCCGGTCTAAGCATCATAATTAAGCACCTCGTCAATTAATTTCTTTGTATCATCATTTTCTGATCTGAATTTATCCGCCTTGCCGTCCTCGGCTTTCACGGAGTTCATAACTGCAACAAAATCTTCCACAGCGTCCTCTAGTCCGTCGTTCATTATCACATAATCATAACCGCCGGCTTTGCCGATCTCACCGGCAGCCTGACTTACACGGTCAGCGATAACATCATCAGACTCAGTTCCACGCTTTCTAAGCCGTCTGTCTATCTCCTTAACAGACGGTGGAAGTATAAACATCAGCACAGCTTCAGGAAAGGCTTTCTTCACCTGAAACGCACCGTTAGTTTCAATTTCAAGTATAACATCTCTGCCCTGCTCAAGATTAGCGAGAACAGGCTTTTTTGGCGTTCCGTAATAATGACCAACATAGCCTGCGTGTTCAAGAAATTCACCGCTGTCTATCATTTTCTTAAAGCTGTCATCGCTTATAAAATGATAATGAACGCCGTCCTTTTCGCCCTCTCTGGGCTTTCTTGTAGTGCAGGATATAGAATAGAACACATCTCTGTTTTTAAAGACCTCTGCAAGTATAGTTCCCTTGCCACAGCCTGAGGGAGCTGATATAACAAACAGCTTTGCATTGTTCTTATACATTGTCATCGTCCTCCTCGTCAACAGCGGCACGTCCGCCTACAGTTTCAGGTGCAACTGCCGACAGCACCACATGGTCGCTGTCCATAATAAGCACCGCTCTTGTTCTTCTGCCGTAGGTAGCGTCTATAAGAGTACCCTTATCCTTAGCTTCCTGAATGATACGCTTTATAGGCGCAGACTCAGGGGAAACTATGGCAATGACCCTTGCGGAGGACACCATATTTCCAAAACCGATATTAATAAGCTGCATATCTCACACCGCCGTTATTCGATATTCTGTATCTGCTCTCTGATCTTTTCGATCTCAGCCTTAAGATCCACCACCATTTTTGTGATAGTGAGATCGTTAGCCTTTGAGCCGATAGTATTTACCTCACGGTTAAGCTCCTGCACAAGGAAGTCAAGCTTTCTTCCCACAGGCTCGTCCGACTTGATAAGCCCTCTGAACTGTGAGATATGGCTTCTGAGCCTTACTGTTTCCTCGTCTATTGCCACCTTATCGGCGAAAATAGCCACTTCTGTAAGTATCCTCTGCTCGTCTATGTCCTTATCGCCGAGAGTTTCCTTTATCTTTGCATAAAGTCTTTCTCTGTAGCTTTCAGTAACGCTAGGTGACTGATCTTCTATCTTGCCCACAGTTTCCTCGATATAATCAAGTCTGCCGCTGATATCGTCATACATCTTGACGCCCTCAGTTTCACGCATCTGAACAAATCTGTCCAACGCTACCTGAGCCACGTCCTTGACTTCGTTCCAGATAACTTCCTCATCATCTGTTTTCTTCACAACTGTGAACACATCAGGAAGCTTCATGATATGTGACAGTGTGATATCGTCATCAAGGTCAAGCTCGTCAGCCGCACCTCTCAGTGCGTCAAGATAGCCCTTTGCAACAGCCTTGTTAAGCTCTATCTCAGCGTCAGTACCCTCCTGATTATAGATAGAAACAGATGCCTCTACCTTACCACGGGAAATACCGCTTTTAAGAAAGCCTTTCAGCTTTTCATCAAGATAGCCGTAAGCTCTCGGAGTTCTCGAAGTAAATTCATAATATCTGTGGTTTACAGAGCGTATCTCAACGATTATCTCTCTGCCGTTTGCCACGATATGCTCTCTGCCGAAACCGGTCATGCTTTTTATCATAGCATACCCGTCCTTTCATATAATAATATTTATGTTATCCGCTTGGTACTTAACATAGTACATCAAATTATATTATAACATCAAGCTCCGTAAATAGCAATAGTTTTTCACATTTATTTAAAATTATTTTTATTTAAAATTTATATATTCTGAAATATGTCCAACAGTGACGAGCCGATATAGATATGAGGGTATTTTTCAAAATCCTCTTTAGTGGTAGAGCCAGTTGTTACTCCTGCAAAATCCACCCCTGAATTGAGTGCAGTTTCAGCGTCGATGTAGCTGTCGCCTATATAAAGCACGTCCGATTTATCCGCACCGAAACGCTCTATTATCAGGTCAAGTCCCTGCGGGTCAGGCTTTGCCCTTGTGACGTCCTCTCCGCCAACTATGATATCCACAGGCAAAGAGCCTGCCTGCTCATTGAAAGTATTGACTATCCTATAGCGATATTTCGTGGAAACTATGCCGACTTTCACACCTGCGTTCTGCAAGGTCTGCAAAATTGCGATAGTATCGTCATAAAAATATGTTTTCTTCACCATTACCTCGTCTGCCTTTTTTACATACGCCTTGCGCATATCCTCACGCTGAGGATTGTCAGACATATCTGTCAGCAGGTCGAAAGCGTCAACAAGGGTCATGCCTATGGTGTTGTAGATAGTCCTGTCGTCCTTTGGCGGATAACCAAACTCTTTCAAAACGTGCTTAAAGCACTCCAGAATGCCCTCGGAAGAGTCTGCAAGAGTAAGGTCAAAATCGAAAACAAAATATCTGTATTTGCTCATAATAAACTCCTTTTTCAAACAGCAAGGGCAACCCTTTGCGGATTGCCCTGTATTTTATTCAACTGTAACTGATTTTGCAAGATTTCTCGGCTTATCAACGTCATTGCCTCTGAGAACTGAGGTATAGTAAGCGATAAGCTGCAAAGGGACCACTGTCAGCATAGGCATAAGCAGATCGTCTATTGTCGGCAGACCGATCTTATAATCTGCCACCTCATCGTCAACGTTGATATATCCATGAGTAACAAGGACAACGTATGCTCCTCTTGCCTTGACCTCCTTGACGTTGCTTATGGTCTTGTCAAGAAGCTCTCTTTGTGTTGCAACTGCGATAACAGGCATATTGTTTGTTACCAGTGAGATAGTGCCATGCTTAAGCTCGCCTGCGGCATATGATTCAGAATGGATATATGATATCTCCTTAAGCTTCAGTGAGCCTTCCATAGAAAGCGCATAGTCAAGACCTCTGCCGATATAAAGAAGATTTTCCTTGTTTACAAGCTGTGAAGCAACATACTGGCAATTATCAGGTGTTTTAAGGACAACTTCAAGCATATTAGGAACGTTCTGAAGCTCTGCTGTAAGTCTCATGCACTCCTCTTTTGAGATAGCTCCGTGAGCGTATGCTATAGCAAAGCTCAGCAGATAGAACACAGAAAGCTGAACTATATAAGCCTTTGTGGAAGCTACAGATATCTCAGGGCCTGCATGGGTGTAAAGCACCATATCAGACTCTCTTGCGATAGACGAGCCTTTTACGTTTACGATAGAAAGTGTTTCAGCACCCCTCTCTTTAGCCATTCTAAGGGCTGCAAGAGTGTCGGCTGTTTCGCCTGACTGTGAAACAAGAATAACAAGATCTCCCTTTGCAATTATAGGATCTCTGTATCTGAACTCAGAAGCCATATCCACCGTAACAGGTATCCTGCCAATCTTTTCAAGCACATACTTGCCCACAAGACCTGCATGCATTGCAGTACCGCAGGCTACAACGAAGATGTTGTTATAGCCCTTGAGTCTGTCATATGTAAGGCCACACTCTTCAAGGTTTGGCATACCGTCAACTATTCTTGGTGTGATAGTTGTTTTTATGGCTGTTGGCTGTTCGTGAATCTCTTTGAGCATAAAGTGAGCATACCCGCCCTTCTCAGCGGCTTCCATATCAAAGTCAGCAACGAGCATCTCTTTCTCAACTGGCATTCCGTGAACGTCAAAAAACTCCACCTTGCCATCGTCAAGGACAGCTATCTCGTTCTCGTCAAGAAGATAGTAATTCTTCGTATATTTCAGTATTGCAGGCACATCAGAAGCTATAAAAGCTTCGTCCTCGCCAACTGCAACGATAAGAGGAGAATCCTTTCTTACTGCATATATTCTTCTTGGAAAATCCTTTAATATGATACCGAGAGCATATGAACCCTCTATCTCAGCAAGAACCTTCTGTATTGTCGCCATAGGGTCGCCCTCATAATAATAATCAAGCAGCTTTGCAACTGTTTCTGTATCTGTCTGAGATTCAAAGATATATCCCTTTTTCAGCAGAAAATCCTTGATAGTTCTGTAGTTTTCAATGATACCATTATGAACGATAGAAATATTCGCATTTCCGTGAGGGTGTGAATTTATATCAGACGGCTCGCCGTGTGTAGCCCAACGTGTGTGACCTATACCGCAAGTACCGTTGAGCCAGCCCTCTCTTTTAAGCTTTTCTTCAAGGTCAGCAAGTCTGCCCTTTGTCTTTTTTGTCTTGATAGCATCGTTCTCAAAAACAGCTATTCCTGCTGAGTCATAACCTCTGTATTCAAGCTTTGACAGTGAGTCAAGCAGCACCTTTGTACAATCCTTTTTTCCCACATAGCCTACTATTCCGCACATGTATAAGCAACTCCTTTCATTCTCATTTGTTAAAAATCATTAAATTTCTTATATTTTTCCAAACCATATCCACATTAATATAATATATCATAGCATATTTTGCATGAAAAAGCAATAGCAAATGCAAAAATTAGCGAAAAGCACTGTTAATCTTACAAAAAATATGTTATAATTAGTTTGGTAAAACTAAAACGCTAAAGCTTATCATAATATAATATTTTTACAGGAGGTCAACTATGTCAAAGGTAACAGAACTTAAAGACAAATTCGTTGAGATCTACACGGAAAACATAAAGCGCCCGGGTTCGGAAAAGCTGCTCAATTATCTGCTTTCAGAAAACAGCGACTTCTTTGTTGCACCTGCTTCTACAAGATACCACGGAGCATACGAGGGTGGCTTGTGCGAACACAGCATACACGTTTATGAGTGCCTGAAAAGCTATCTGGAGCGTGAGCGTGTAAAGGAAGATTACAACATGGAATACTCTGACGAGAGCATTGCTATCGTTTCACTGCTTCACGACATCTGCAAGGTAAATCTTTACAGAGTAAGCTACCGCAACGCCAAGAACGAACAGGGCGTGTGGGAGAAAGTCCCATACTATGAATTCCACGAAACACTGCCATATGGTCACGGTGAAAAGTCGGTCTACATAGTAAGCAGCTATATGCGGCTGACCCGTGAGGAAGCCATGGCTATACGCTGGCACATGGGCTTTTCAGGAGAAGAAAACAAGAACAGTATCGGTCTTGCCCTTGAAATGTATCCCCTCGCACTGGCGACCCACATTGCAGATATGGAATCCACATTTTATATAGAAGGCGGCAAGGCATGAGGATACTTATAGACGCTGACGGCTGTCCTGTTACGAATATCGCAGTTTCTATAAGCAAAAGCCATGGGCTTGAATGTATCATAGTTTGCGACAGCTCGCATATTTTCAGCTCTGACTATGCCCAGGTGATAACTGTCGACAAGGGTGCAGACAGTGCAGACATGAAGCTTGTGAACATCGCTCTAAAGGGCGATATTGCCGTGACGCAGGATTATGGGCTTGCGGCAATGTGTCTTGCAAGAAACGTCCTTGCTCTGGACCAGAACGGCAGGATTTATGACAACTCCAACATTGATGCACTGCTTCTGTCAAGACATACTGCAAAGAAGATACGCAGAAGCGGTGGCAGGCTCAAAGGTCCGCCAAAGCGCACCAAACAGCAGGACGAGGATTTCAGAGTGGCTCTTACCAAATTAATCGAAGATAATATTAACTTTATGTAAAATATGCACAAAATATATAGAATTTCATAGAAAATTGTGTTACAATCAAACTATAGTTTTATAGAAAAGAGGTTTTCACAATGAACATAGACAAGATTTTGAAGGAACTCACACTTGAAGAAAAAGCTTCATTGTGCTCAGGCTCTGACTTCTGGCACACTGAGGAAATAAAAAGGCTGGATATACCAAGCATAATGGTGTCTGACGGCCCTCACGGACTTAGAAAAATGCGTGATGATACAGACAATCCTAACGAAGCTATCAAGGCAGTATGCTTCCCATGTGCCTGCGCACTTGCCTGCTCTTTTGACAGAAAGCTGCTTACAACTCTCGGCAAGGCTCTTGGCGAGGAGTGTCAGGCTGAGGACGTTTCCGTTATACTTGGCCCTGGCTGTAACATAAAGCGTTCACCACTTTGCGGCAGAAACTTTGAATACTTCTCAGAAGACCCTTATCTTGCTTCACAGCTTGCCACAGCACACATAAAGGGCGTTCAGAGCAAGGGCGTAGGAACTTCCCTTAAACACTTTGCCATGAACAATCAGGAAACAAGACGTATGAGCTATTCTGCCAACGTTGATGAGAGAACGTTCCATGAGATATATTTAAGTGCCTTTGAAACACCAGTCAAGGAAGCAAAGCCTTGGACAGTGATGTGTTCATACAACCGCATAAACGGCGAATATTCCTCACAGAACAAGCTTCTGCTCACTGATATACTCAGAAACGAATGGGGCTATGAAGGACTTGTAGTTAGCGATTGGGGCGCAGTTGATGACAGACCTCTTGGCGTTGCCGCAGGTCTTGACCTTGAGATGCCTACCAGCAACGGCAAGAATGACGAGCTTATCATAGAAGCCGTAAACAATGGCTCGCTTTCAATGAAAGACCTTGACAAGGCTGTTAGAAACGTGCTTACGCTTATTCAGAAAGCTGAGGACGGCTATGCCCCTGCAACAAAGTGGGATAAAGAAAAACAGCATGAACTTGCAGGCAAGATAGAATCTGAATGTGCGGTACTGCTCAAAAATGATGATAAGATACTGCCGCTTGACAAGTCTGCAAAGATCGCTTTCATTGGCGAATTTGCCGACAAGCCACGTTATCAGGGCGGCGGAAGCTCTCACATAAATTCATTTAAGGTAACATCTGCTCTTGAAGCTGTCAAGGGCATGGATAATATCACATACGCACAGGGCTTCGTCACAGACCGTGACGAAACTGTTGACGAGCTTCTCGATGAAGCTGTGGAGCTTGCCAAGAACAGCGATGTTGCCGTTATCTTCGCAGGTCTGCCCGAAAGCTTTGAGTCTGAGGGCTTTGACAGAAAGCATATGAGAATGCCTGATTGTCAGCTCAAGCTTATTGATGAAGTTGCTAAGGTAAATGAAAACGTTGTTATCGTTCTCCACAACGGCTCGGCTGTTGAAATGCCGTTTGCAGATAAGGTGAAGGGCATACTTGAAATGTATCTTGGCGGACAGAACATCGGCAATGCAGAAAAGGCTCTGCTTTTTGGCGAAGCTAACCCTAGTGGAAAGCTTGCGGAAACTTTCCCTGAAAAGCTTTCACATAATCCGTCTTATCTTAATTTCCCGGGAAATATGGACGATGTTGACTATGCCGAGGGAATTTTCGTGGGCTACAGATATTATGATGAAAAGGGCATAAAGCCACTGTTCCCATTTGGTCACGGACTTTCATACACAACCTTTGAATACAGCAATCTTACTGTTTCAGAAAACGAGATAAAAGACGACAAGACCCTGACGGTCATGGTGGACGTAACAAACACAGGCGACAGAGATGGTATGGAGATCGTTCAGCTTTACGTTTCCGACAAGGAAAGCTCAGTGCGCAGACCTGTCCGTGAGCTTAAGGGCTTTGAAAAGCTTTTCCTTAAAGCAGGCGAGACCAAAAAGGCTGTGTTCCACCTTGATAAGCGTTCATTTGCATACTACGAGCCTGATATACACGATTGGTTCGTTGAATACGGTGAGTTTATTATCGAGGCAGGCTCTTCTTCAAGAGATATCAGACTTTCGACTTCTGTTTATGTATCTTCCAATACAAAACTCCCAGTGCATTTCACCTTGAACACCACCTGTGGCGAGATAAATTCTATCCCAGAGGGCAGAGCTATGTTCGAGAACATTTTAAGCCAAATAGACTGTGGCTTTGGCGACACGGCTTCCGACGATCTTGGCGCTTCTGCAAAAGAAATGATGGAAGCAATGATACGAGATATGCCACTGAGAACCCTTGTTACATTTACAAATGTTCCAGACATCACAAGAGCGAAGATGTCAGAAATGGTGGAAAATCTCAACGAAATGCTTGCAGAAAAATAATCAATTATGGACAGCAAGTTAGACAGCAACAAAGACGAAAAATCGAATGTGACAGAAAATGATGCTTCAAAAGTAGAAACAAGCAGAATAAAACTTTTCGTAGGCGTGATCGCAGTTGCGGTCGCCATTACTACAGCGATCGCTTCTGCACTTGTTAACAGACCACAGCGTGATGATGTGGTGATACTCACACCGCCTTCTGACAGCTCTCAGGCTGACAAGGTGGACAATTCAGGCAGTGAAAAGGTCATTAGCAAGACTACAAAGGCACACACCACCAGAAAAACAACGACATCAAAAGCCGTCACAAGCAGTATTGCTGAAACCAAAGAGGAATACAGCTTTCCTGCTGACATAAACAAAGCTGACAAGGAAATGCTTATGGCGGTGAGCGGCATAGGCGAGGTAACAGCCGACAGGATAATAGCATATCGTGACAGAGTTGGTGTTATCAGCAACATGGATATGCTTCTTGAAGTAAACGGCATCGGAGACTCTACACTTGCACTTCTCAAAGGCTATTTTTATGTTGACAGCGCAGACTACCATGATATGCCGCAGGAAACGAAAGTCGCAGAAACTCAGCCTGTTCAGACAGAAATCCCTGCTGATACTGTAACAGAGCCTCCGGCCTCAGAGGAGCAAACTGTTACAACGGCTGAAACTACTGAGAAAGTCAGGCAGAAAGTGAACATAAACAAGGCTGACGCTCAGGAGATATCAGACAAGCTGCTAATTGATATGGACAAGGCGAATGCTGTCATAGAACTTCGTGAGCTTATATCCTATTACGAAAGCCCTAACGAGCTTCTTTTGTGCAAGGGCTTTACAGAAAAACTTGTTTCCGAGCTTTGGGATTATATTGAAATATAACTGTATTTTATATATCTGCTACAAAAAAAAGAACTCGCACAATTTAGAGGAGCGCCGATAAAGAAGTATTTAAGATTTTAAGATAAGGTTGCGTAACCGCCTTGGTTACGCAGCCTTTCTCTTTTTGTCGTACTTCATACTGTCAGCGACCGCAGTCGATACTGCGACATCGAAGCGATAATAAATGTCGATCTGCTGAGTACGATGCCCATCGCTCTTTTCAGGAGCGTAAACAACTATCCTCTCGATAAGTTCATGCATGATCTCGGAAGTAAGTTCCGTGATATGCTCATACTTCTGCACTACCTTTATAAAGGAGTTCACATCAGCACATTTCTGCTCTGCTGTTTCAATAAAAGCAGTAAGCTCTGATGCTTACGATTTCAATTTCTTCTGCTCGTCCTCATATCCTTTGGACATGACAGCAAATCGCTCATCGGAAATTTTTCCTGAAACATTATCCTCATAAAGCCTTGTAAACAGTCTGTCAAGCTCAATGATACGCTTTTCAACCTGTTTCAGGGCTTTCTTTGCTTTTGTAAGTTCCGAGGACTGCTTCTGAACGGAATTGTCCATAGCCGCCTGCACAAACTCTTCCTCATGCTCTTTAACCCTGACAAGCAGTTTGTTCAGCTCGTTCAACACGATCTCATTCAATACAACAGTTCTGATGAAGTGCGTGGAACAAGCGTCCTTGTCTGAAGAATATGTGGAACACTTCAAATGCTTCTGATCTGCGGTCAGACTTGTCGCACGGCACAGATACATCTTCTTTCCGCAGTCCGCACAGTAGACCATACCCGAAAATGGATTGACTTCCTCATGTTTGGTGGGACGGCGTTTGTTCTTGCGAAGCTCCTGCACCAAATCAAACTCCTGCTGAGTTACGATAGGCTCATGGGTATTCTCAAAGATAAGCCATTCTTCTTTTGAATTTTCATTCTTACGCTTGTTCTTGTAGGACTTGCGGCGTGTACGGAAATTCACCGTATGACCGATGTATTCAGAGTGCTCTAAAATGTCAATGACAGTTTCAGTACACCAGCGGTCAAGCCTTGAATTCTTGTAGGCTGGGTTTCTTCCCTGCGATATAGCGTAAGCCGTCGGATTTGGGATACCTTCCTCAGTCAGCTTACGAGCTATCTGAGTCGGACCGTAGCCGCTGATGCAGAGCTTGTATATTTTGCGGACAACCGCTGCAGGCTCATCATCAATGATCCACTTGTGCTTATCTTCCTCAGATGCCTTGTACCCGTAAATAGGCAGAGAAAGCGGTTTGCCCGACTGACCCTTTGCCTTGGATACAGCACGAATCTTCTTCTATGTATCCCTGGCGTACCAGTCATTAAAAATGTTCTTGAAAGCCATCAGCTCATTCTCGCTCTTGAGAGTATCCACGTTATCATTGATAGCGATATAGCGGACATCATAGTCAGGGAATATGATTTCAATGTACTCACCGGTTTTCAGGTAGTCTCTGCCGAGTCTGCTCAGATCTTTGGTGATGACCGTTCCCACTTTGCCTGCTTCAACATCTGCCATCATAGCCTTGAAGCCATCACGTTCAAACGTCGTACCCGAAACTCCGTCATCAACGTAGTAAACGAGATTGCTGAAACCGCTATCCTCCGCATACTTTTTGAGGATAGCCTTCTGATTGGTGATACTATTACTCTCACCCTGTAACATATCGTCCTGCGAAAGACGACAATACAACGCTGTTATCTTGTCTGTCATATTAACCTTCCTTTCCGACAGATAAAGCGAGTTATGTTATCATTATAGCGCAATATACCGTCAATGGCAATGCGCCGAAATGCCAATATTACACAGCCTACTTCTCAGGTTCTTGTCCGGATTCACCGAGCATTTCTTCACATTCACGGTCTATCAGTCTTTGCAGAATATCCGTAAGGCGTTCCTTTGAAGCAGGGTTGAATACTAACTTCACGATGTAAGTTGTTCGTCCGATCTTGTACTCGGACACGTTGTTTTCTTTGTTCATAGCGATCTTTCCTTTGCTTATATATCTCTACGCATTGGTGAGGGCATCGCTTTCTTTCTCTTACCCTCTACGCAGCCGCAAGGTCGGTATGTCATCCTTTCAGCCGACCGAGTATTTTGCGACTATGAATATTATAGCGCGTAATGAAGCCTATTGTCCAGCCGTATTGCGCACGAACTTTGGAATGAATTTCGGTTTTCCCTGGTGTAATTTGCACTGGAAAAATGAAAAAAGCACCAAGTATAACCCTTAATGCTTGAATAGTTTTTATATTACTTTTTCCAGTTTCAGTAATTCTATCTTTCTGTCAAGACCGCCTGCGTATCCGGTCAGACTTCCGTCTGCGCCGACTACTCTGTGACACGGGATAATGATCGAGACAGGATTATGTCCCACAGCACCACCGACTGCCTGGGAGGACATTCTCTCCACACCATTCTGCTTTGCGATAATATTTGCTATCTCACCATAGGTCATGGTTTGTCCGTAGGGTATCGTAAGCAGTATATCATATACTGCCTTGCGGAACGGAGTTGTTTGGATACTGATTGGCGGAGTGAAATTAGGAACTTTGCCGCCGAAATAAGCATCAAGCCATTTGATTGCCTGAGTGAATATCGGCAGCTCTGTTTCAATGCTTTCGGATATGAACTTATAGGGAAAGTATTTCTGTCCGTCGAGCCATAAGCCTGTGAGTGATTTTCCATCACTGGCGAGGGTGATGCTGCCGAGGGGAGAGTTATAGTGATAGATATAGTTCTTGCATAATATATGTTTATCAGAAAAGCAATGATAATGCACCATATCCCATTACCCATTTTTTCAATTTTTTATCATTGTTAAGAAATGTCTGATAGATATAACAGTATAATTTTTCACTGGGCCATATATGTTTCTCATCATAGTAGTAATTCATCGGAAGTTCTATGTACGGAATATATGAATCAGTTACGCCGCAAAAAGATACTTTTATTTCATCCCGATATCCTATAAATCCTTCATCATCCATAGACATGGTTCTGTTACGATAAGGTTCAAAATCAATTGCATTGCAGTATGGCAGCAAATCTTCATATTGCCGTTGATCAAGATGTAGCCCATAGCTGAACTCTACGTTTTTTACAAACGATTTATCGTGAATGAGTGTAGTCTGAAAACCATTTTTCCCACTTCGAATCATTTTGCAGGCGCTGTAAATGGATATATCTCTTCTTTACCTGTCAGTCGTTCCCATTCTTCATCCTTTTTCTCACCTTGAATGGTGGGCATATTTCTTTTCCACGAGAATACTTGATAAGACAATTCTCGTTTTAGAAGATCGATAAAAATAACGGACCTGGGCTCATTATATATAAAACCCTCAACAAATTGTATCTTGGAAAAATATATTGGTTCATTCATATTACTCACCGCCTTTGTTTTATCATAACATACGGTGCGTAAAAAGTCAATTCAAAACACGTACTCCATAAAAGCGAAAGCTTTTCCAGCAAGCACGGTATCCCCACATTACAATTTTTCAAAATTGAATGCTTCGATACATAGCTTGACAGGGGTGCTACCCCTATGACCCCGAACATCAAAAAGGAAAAATAAACCGAGCTAAACAGCTCGAAAAAAAATCCAAGTTCAGATTCACACCCAGCAAGCTCTGCACATTGTAATACAGAAACCTGATAAACAATGTGCTGGAAGTTCTGATGACAGCCACCATTCTCCAAAACCTGAACAGAGAAAAAATCATCGAAATAATCCACTCTACGGAGCATGGATTGACGAGACTTCCGCACGGGTTTATATTAAAAGTATCAGCAAAAAAACTGAGAAGCGGAAGGAGAAAGATCACTATGAAAATACTTGTTCTGAACGGCAGTCCCAAGCGTGAAAAAAGTGACACAATGCACATAACACGGGCGTTCCTTGACGGCATGAAAGAAGCTGCTCCGCAGGAGATTCACATCGTTGATATTATCGACAAGCATATCGAATATTGCACAGGCTGTTTCAACTGCAAGCGTAACGGCGGAGAGTGTATTCATAACGATGTTATGAAGGAGCTTCTCAGCGAAGTGCTGGAGAGCGATCTTTTGCTGTTCAGCTACCCGCTTTACTGCTACGGAATGCCTGCGTCTTTAAAGGCTTTTGCTGACCGTACAATGCCGTCTTCAAGTATGGCGATGCAGAAGCAGAGTGACAGGTATGTTCACGTCGGGCAGACGGATTTTTCGCGCATGAAATACATGATGATCTGCGGCTGCGGTTTCCCGAACAGCAAGCAGAATTATGAGCCTGCGGTCATGCAGTTCAAGCTGATGTTCCCAAATAACCACACTATCATCACCGTCCCCGAAAGTCCGATGTTCAATGCTCCGAAGCAGCAGAGGTAACTGTGCCGAGATTTGAGCTTGTGAAGCAGGCTGGAAAGCAGTATGCTGAAACAGGCGAGATAGATGAAAAATTAATTGTGGAGATATGCTCGCCGATGATACCGGAAATGTGTATGAGAGTATCTGTAATAATGAATCTGTATAAGCAAAAAACAGCAACAAGAAAGGATTTATACTCCTTCCCCTGTTGCTGTGTGTGTTGTGTTTCAAATGACTATCAACGCTGATAAGTTAAATATACATAATACTTTGATTAGCATATATCACCTAATTGTTTTTTAATAAAATCATCAAATGTGTTTATCTTTTCATCAACATTAATATGCTGATGCTCAATTAATATTGCATTGGACGATGAAATAAAGGAGAAATGCATTTTACTTCTGTCCATAAATAGTTGCACTATCTTGTCCGAATGGTTTTGAAGATAAAAATGCAGTGCCAAAAATTCAATATCATCATTCAAATAATAAAAATAATCCAAATCATTTCTAACTTTACTCACTCTTTGAAAAGCATTATCAAATAATGCCTTCCAATCATAAATATCAAAGTAAGTATAAATTTGTTCAATAATATACATTTGTCCATGTGAACGGAAGCCATAATCACTATCAGAAACAAGGTACGGGATAACATATTTAGAAATAAACTCTTTCTTGCTTTGATCAGGAAGATGTTCTACGATTTCAATGATTAAGCTATATAAACTGCCATTATGATACATCAAAATTCCGGCAATCTCTTTCTCGTTTTCAACTGTATAACCTTCTGTATCAAGCCGATCAAGTATATATGAATATTGTTCATCTTTCTTTTCATGTGAGTGCAAGTAATCCGCATCTTTCATATTAGGTGTGCAATTACCATTAGCTATTAGTTCGGTTTTAATATCAGCATCAGATATTGAATCGATGAGTCTATGGTTATAGTCGTATAGCGTTTCAAGTTCGTTGTTGTAAGGAAGATGTTCATTGTTTTCTATTTCTGCTTTCAACCAAGCATTTGTCAGCTTATATAACAGTATTCTTTGATCATCATTTGTAAACAGTTTATCAATTTTATCATATAACACTGAAAGAACTTCTTGTCGCCAATACGTCAAATTATCTGGTGTGTTTTTTAACTCAAATAAGGCATCAAGATATTTAAAGCCGAGTTCGCATGCTACGTCAAATAATGCATCATCTGCATTGACTCGATTATCTCCTATTTCGTTGACATAATCACATAGGGTCAAGAGATTCATTCCATAAGACAGGATCTTCTCAGAATTATTCGGAAGGAACTTATAGCATTCTAAGAGGCCATTTAATGTGTAATCCTTTCTGCCAACATAGCCCAGAATTCGTAGGTTCATTATTTTTTGAATTTTATTTGCAAATTCAGTTTCGTTGAACTTGTTTAGTAAGGAAGCTATGTGCGTGCAGATATACTCCAAGTCATCATATTCGTTCTGCCATACTATTCCGTTTGAACCGCACCAAAATTCTGCTATTTGTAAGAATAATTCCTTTTTATCAAACAAATAGTAGAGTTGTGCAAGTTCATCGATATAATGCGGATCTTTTCCAGTAAATATATTCAGCAAATCAATACATAGTTTTGTATTTTCTGCATATTCAGATGCATTGACAAAGTATTGTAAGAATACTCTCTTGAAATATGGGAGAACTTCAAATGTGCCGCAATCATCGCATGAGCCAACTCTATTTCTTGTAAAGTACGTCAAATCACAAGCTATTCTTATTATATCACTATAGGTTCCTTCGCTATCATAAAAAAGCGAGTTTATATTTTTCGCTAATTCTTTTAGCTGTATTGCAGGCTCATAACCACGATTGGCAGCAGTAATGCGTTTGTTTTTCAGAGTCTCTTTATATAGCATATCCCAGTCGATTGTATTATCATACTTATACAAACAAAAATATGCTTTAAAGAAGCCCTGAATACCGTGAATCTTATATTCTGAAATATCGCCGCCTAATGAACCAAAAAAATCCATTTTGATAACGGATTCATGTAAGATAGATTGTATTTCCTCGGACGGAATCTTTTTCAATAACATAGAGAAACATAATTCTGTCAGAGTATGTATAGATATATGTTTAGAACTGCAAAGTTTCGTGGATAAAAAAGCAATTGTCTCATTACTGATATCAGGATTCTTGGTTATTACAGAAACATAATTGTGTAGATCTGCAATACCATAAGTGTGAAAAGTGAAAGTTTGTTGTATGTCGGAAATAGAGCAAAATTTGGCACTTGCATCTAACCAACCTGATACAAATGCCACATAACAATTGTCAAGAGTAAGATTACGGAGTACATCCGGATTATAAAATCTGCAAATATACCCTATTTTTTCAAACTCTTCTTGATTGGCATCGTCGTCTGCTAGCGATTCTTCAATTCCCAGGTCTGAAAAGTATTCGACGTATAATTTATTAGCCCTTTCACATTCATTCATTTTTAGGAGTTTATAAATATCATCGATAATCTGTGGTATTGCGTCAGAAGATTTTAGTACATATTTTTCGGAATGAGTAAGCTTACTCGACATTTTTGCCTCTATAAATCTTTTTTCCTGCTCATAATAATTTACACACTCTATTAATTTTGAGATTGTAGTTGAAACTAAACTAATCCTATGTGTCATTTCAAAATCATAATCGCCTTTAAATAAATCAATCACATTACTGAATTGTTCAACCAATCTATCGATTGGAATTTGATAATTAATAGATCCAATAATATAATCAGGATTATAGAATTCAAAAACTTTATCGAGATTATGTGTTTCAAGGTTTAGGTTGAACAAAATATCGTATTTAAACTCATCCAAAGTTTCGTTTTTTATAATTGATGAAGTTACAGAGTCTATGATATTTGCGAAGTTGCTATTTGCACGTATAACTTCTTTAAAATAGAGCCTGACATCATTGTGAAAAACATAATATCCGAAGTCATCTGAAACAATAACAGGATAAAGTTTGTGAAGTACTGCTTCAACAGTAAGCTTATCTGATTCACAAAGATCAACTAAGTTTTCAATTGATATTTTTCTGGAAGCAAATGCATAAATAGCTTCTAATTTTAACAACAAAATCTCAGATTCTGAGGATATGGAATTCACTATCCACTCATAGTAACGGTCAATATAGTTGTTTAGCCTCCGTGTCAATAAATGATTGATAATACCATCAAAATCAGAATCAGCAGACAATCTTTTTATCTCTAAAATTGCAAATAATACATTAAGCGTATTATTACCTACAACCTGTATCAACGATGAAGACAAAGTATCAATATCAACATTTTTTATTGTAATATTATATGCTTCAATTATGGTCTTGATATCATTCGCTTCTAAAGTCGGAAGTTCAATGTACTCAATATCTGGATTTTTTATCAATCACTTCGGGTATTTATCATTTATTGGTTGTCCAACTAAAATGAATTTTACGCCGTTGCCAACTTCATCAGGACGAGGAAGCTGAGAAAGAAATGTATCTTTAGTCTTACTTGATCTTGCGGCATGATCCATTCCGTCGATAAATAAATAGCAAGTCCGCCCACACTTTTCTGCATATACTGGTAAAAACTTAAATACTGCCGCTCTGAGTTCCGTTATATTCAAGTAATCATATAGTAGTGGAAATTCTAATTCGCTGAGTAGATTTAACTCTTCAAATTTACTTTTGATTTGAGATAGAATACTGCTCCAAAGGTCTTTACCGCTATAAAATCCCTCATCATCACTAAATGACGGAGTATCTGCATTGACTGGTAAATATGTATAATATCTGAAATCAACAATGGAGTTTGTAGCCTGAGCTAAGTAACTAATAAAATTTGTTTTTCCTGCACCTGGTAATCCCTGAAGGAAAATGACACTCTTATCACTTTCAGTTATCCTTTTTGTGAACTGATCTGCAAAATCAAGTCTGGAAGGAAGAATTGGGGTTGTAGGAGATAATTTATATTCAGGTAACCTATAATGCGGCTCACATAGTGAATTATATATATCCTCTTTAGTAATTTCGGGCTTTTCTCGACGAGAAGTAACCCATTTTTCAAGGCTTGAACGTAATTTTTCGATGGCTGTATTAATTACTTCTTCTTTATCAGTACCTAATATATTAGATAATAAATATTTGATTTGCACCTCTAAACCTGCAAGATCTTCTTGATTTTTAAACTGAATGATTTGTATAAATTCGTCAATTTCATCTTCATTGAGATTAATAGTCTTTCTGAACCACTCAATAGCATTTCTCTCTTGAGTATTATTACCATAATAAGTCGGGTCACTTTTGAGCTTAGGGAGTATTTCAGTTATAAAATGCGAAAAAGAGCATTTGCCATTTGCAGTCCTCGGTCCCCATTTTCTGTTAGTAACTATACTTAGAGATTTAATCTTATAATTGGCTTTTACTTTGCTCCACTCTGATGCCCATGATTTTAACATTTTATCGGACTCTAAATCAGAATATGTCAAAGAATCATTAACGTCAGTGTGTTTTACTTGTATGTTGGCTATGCTACCATCAGCATAGTTTATAACCACATCATCAAGCGACTGGAATTTGCTTGATTGCAGCGTGACAGATTCGATTGATGCATCTGTCATCATATGTAAGCATTCAATGATTCCTATTTCCCATTCATACCAATAAGGCGTACCAATTCCTGCATTACCCATTATATTCCGCCACCTTTTCATAAGCAAGTCGACTTATATTATATGCATATTTTTCTATGTCATCTTTAGTAAAATTAATGTGATATCCATTTATCAAGCTATCAATAGTATACTTGAAACTCGTATCATAGTCTGGAGAAATATAGTCAAAGTGTGTTAACTTGAAAACATTTTGAGCGAAAGCATACAACTCCTGTTCAGATATAGGATATATAATACTATCATTCATTTTTGCAAAGCTATTTAATAATCTATTGTTTTGCATTATATTATAGCATAATTTAGTAAAATAATCAGATATATCATCAAGTTTTTCTTGCAAGTATAAGCAAATAAACCCAAGTGAAGGGCGAAAATCCACTCTTTCAGTTATATTATATTCTACTAAGCTGCTTTTGCAATCGTCTATAATTTCAATAAAGGAGTACTCAGGAATAGCAATTAAGCAATAATTTAGATCAATTAGATGTATTTTGCTTCTTATTCTATCTAAATAGAAAAAACCACAGATATTATAATAGCATTTAAAAACTGAAAGGGCACTGCGATTGAATAATACGAAGCCATTTTGATTCATACTGAAGTTAATATCTCTGAAAGAATTGCTTTGTATATCATAAACTTTAATCACTTCATTCACCTACTTTATTACGATAAGCTTGTTTCCCATATCATAGCATAAATACCCGAAAAAGTCAATCAGAATCACAGCGCAATGTACCGGGCAAAATCAACTTTTTGCTGCGCTTTTCACAAGAATTATTACAATCATTTCAATGTGTTGGACTTCGGCAGTTTTATCGGATATAATGGAGTCATGATAAAACTTCTGGAGGTACACAGCTATGTTGAAAACACCTGAATTGGCAATGCCGAGATCAAACAAAGTCACTACCGTATGCAACGGTAAGCGTGAGGTCTGGACAGACTATGAGGAAGCAAAAGCATATTTCCTGGAACTTATGATGTCCACGGACGGTGAGGAGCATGAACGTGCGGAGTGCGTATACATTCAGCTCATGCACGGACTTGACGAGTGCAGTGATGTGGACTGAAAGGAGTAGTAGACTATGCTAAACAAAATAATGATGACAGGACGTATCACCACCGATCTGAACGTTGTGACTGAGGAGGATTACAGCTACTGCAAATTCAGTATGGCTGTTGATCAGCCTAAACAGAAAGGCGTTGATACCGTTAAGACAGACACGTTCACCTGCCTTGCTTTTGATGACAACGCCAAGTCCGTGAGTTTCCTCTACTCAAAGGGCGGACAGATAACCTTTGTTGGCTCGCTCAGCAAAGCTCCTGATAATACCGCTGTTATCATCGTTGAGGAACTGCACTTTCAAAACAGGTTTGCTGTTAAGGTGGACGTTGATTCGAGACAGCATTTCTGACGAAACAGACGATCTACTATCATATAGCTGAAACAAGGCTCTCAGAGTATTCTGGGAGCCTTATTACATTTATGAAGCTCTCTACAATATCGTAGGGAGCATTTTTCACATATTCAGCGCACAAGTAGCGCAATACCGGCGCGCATACTACATGACCTGAGCGCAGTAACCGTATATAATACAAACAGACGATTTCTCAAAATAGATACTTTTACGAAATCCGCAATAATTCAATGGCAGATGGCATACTACCCCTTATTGAAATTATACAAGATTTCACTTAAAATTTCAAGTATAATGCTGAAAATCAGCGGTTTATATACAACAAGGGCAATGCAGATGTGCAGATTGCTATTCTGAGAGCGTTGGAGGGCTACTGAATGGAGAAAACAGGTATAACTATTACAAAGCGTAAAGACGGGCGGTATGTCGGGAAGTTCATCGCTGAATACGCCGATAACGGCAAAGCACAATATCATTATGTTTATGGCAAGACCTACGAAGAAGCCGAGAGCAAGGTGCTTATAGGACGTGAGATAGCCACACGCTATCTTTCGGGCAGATATATCACAGTCAGCAATGTGTATCGGGAATGGCTGAATGCTGTGGTAAACCGTGTCAAGGAATCCACACTTGCCAACTACCAGAACAAGTTTGAAAAGCACATTCTGCCTGAATTTGGCGATATTCCATGTGCAGATCTGACCGCAGGCAGGATCAATGCCTTTATAAACAAAAAGCTCGCAGACGGGTTATCTGCAAGCTATGTGAGGGATATACTTACTGTTTTCAAAACGATGCTGAAATATGCACAGGATGAGTACGGCTTCAGGCTGTCCTTGAAAAATGTTATTCTCCCCAAATCCGAGAGAAAGCAGGTTGAGAAGATCGGCGATGCAGAGCAGAAAAAGCTCGTTTCCTATCTGAAAGCCAATATGTCGCTGACTGCTTTTGGTATCCTGCTGTCGCTTTTTATGGGTTTGCGTATCGGTGAGCTTTGCGGTCTAAAATGGGAAGATGTGGATTTCCAGAACAAGATACTGCATATCCGCAGAACTGTTCAGCGTATCAGTTCTGCCAACGGTAACAGGAAGACAAAGATCGTGATCTCCGCTCCGAAGTCCTCAACATCGTTCAGAGAGATTGCCATCCCCGATATGCTCATGAAATATTTTGAAATGTTCCGTGATGAAGCCGATTATTTCATCTTATCGGGTACGGACAAGCCTGTCGAACCTCGCACAATGCAGTACCGATACAAGAAGATACTGCAATCGGCGGAGGTAGAAAGCCACAATTATCACAAGCTCCGCCACACTTTTGCGACCAATTCCGCAGAGAAGGGATTCAACGTCAAAGCACTGTCTGCCGTCCTTGGTCATAGCAGCGTAACCTTGACACTCAACCGATATATCCACCCCGACCGCACCTATGAACGCAGGCTCATGAATATGTGTATGAAGTTGTAAATTGGTGTCAGAACAGCATCTTGAAAATTGAATAGTGACGATTTTACGCTGTTTTGTGAGCGTTCTCCTGAATGTATCTATTTCAAGAAAAAACTATCTTCTCCCCAGATACTTTACATAGTATAACACCGCATTTATCAGGTATGCAGGCATAACTCCCGGTTTAGCCAAGTGAGGAGTGTTCCTTTGGAAAAGCTGATAAAACTGGATGCTTATCCGATCAGAGGGCTGGTAGGGCGTCTGCTGCAGGATAAGACCACACGGAAAAATATATTGTTCGCATCGGACAGTTATGCTGGCTACGGTGCCGGATACAGAGATGATTCGCAGATGACTGAGGGCATTCTGCTGGGGTTTGATTCCTGCGATATTCAGCCGAGAGTATACAAGGCGGCAGCGGAGCAGACGGAGCGCACACGAAAACGTGCCGAGGTCTTCACGCCTGCGTGGATCGTCAATCAGATGAACAACCACTGCGATGATGAGTGGTTCGGGCGTGCCGATGTGTTCAATCATCAGGAGGGGCAGGTGTGGACGGTCAGCACTGAGCCGGTTACATTCCCAGGGGGAAAAGACTGGAAGCAGTATGTGGATTCCCGTCGGCTGGAGATCACCTGCGGAGAAGCGCCCTACATTGTATCACGCTATGACACTGCGACAGGTGAGATCATTCCGATCGAGCGGCGCATCGGAATCCTTGACCGCAAGCTGCGTATCGTGAACGAGAACGCCGCCGATGAAGCCGAGTGGTTCAAATGGGCGTTCCGGGCATTTCAGAGCGTGTACGGCTATGAGTATCAGGGGGACAACCTGTTGATCGCACGCATGAATCTGCTGTATACGCTGGCGGACTACATCGAAGCGAAATGGCACAGGCAGGCGATACAGAAGGAGCTTGAAAAGTTTCTGAATGTGATCTGCTGGAACTTCTGGCAGATGGACGGCTTGAACGACACGCCGCCCTATGGTATTCCGTCCGATGAAGTCGTGCAGATGTCACTATTCGATGAAGAAGAAACAGCGGACGATGAGATCGTCTACTGCAAAATATATGACTGGCGAAAAGATATCTCAAAGCTGTTCAAAAGTCTAAAGAAAAGAGGAAAAGGCATGAAATTTGATTATGTAATTGGAAATCCGCCGTATCAACAGGACTCTGTGGGAGCAAATGAAAGCGATACTCCGTTATATCATTTATTTTATCAAGCATCAATGCAAGTTGCAAATAAAGTAGAACTAATCACTCCGGCAAGGTTTTTGTTTAATGCAGGTGCAACACCAAAAGAATGGAATGAAGCTATGCTTAACGATGAGCATTTTAAAGTATTGTTCTACGAACCTAAAAGTGATAAGATATTTAGCAATACTGACATTAAAGGCGGTGTCGCTATTACATATCATGATATTACTCGAAACTATGGTGCTATCAAAGCATTTACTGCATATTCCGAACTCAATGAAATCAAAAGGAAGGTTGAAGCTTTTAACGAGAACAGTTTAAGTGATGTTATTACTAACAGAGGATTATACCGATATTCCAAACTTGCTTATGATGAACAGCCTGACGAATTAGCTAAAACCGCAGATGCTCGTATTGCACCAAGTGCTTTTGAAAGAATGTCCGCACTATTTACAGATTTAAAGCCTGATGATGGACATGAGTATGTTCAGATATTTGGTTTACTGAAAGGCGAAAGATATTATAAGTGGTTTAGACGAGACTATGTGAAAGAAGTGCCTAATCTGTTCAAGTATAAAGTAATGATTCCCAAGGCAAATGGTAGCGGAACATTAGGTGAGGTATTGAGTACTCCATTGTGCGGTAGTCCATTATGTGGATTCACCGAAACATTTATTTCTATAGGTGAAACAGATTCAAGAGATGAAGCTGAGGCTACACTGAAATATGTGAAAACCAAATTTGCAAGAACTATGTTGGGTATATTGAAAGTTACACAGAATAATGCAAAACCGACATGGAAATACGTCCCCCTCCAAGACTTCACCGAAAACAGCGACATCAACTGGAGCAAACCCATCGCTGAAATAGACAGGCAGCTCTACAAAAAATATGGCTTGACACCCGATGAGATCAAATTCATCGAAACCCATGTAAAGGAGATGGAATAAATGGCAAAGATTAGCATTCAGACGACTAAAACGGCGATGCCGCGCTGTTATTGCTATACCACTCCCACGATCTCCGACCATGACGGCTGGGTGAAGATCGGCTACACCGAGCAGGACGATGTGGAAGACCGCATTCGTCAGCAGTTACAGACGGCGCATATCCCGCACCACACCGAATGGAGCGATGTTGCTGTTTTTGCCGATGGCAGGACGTATTTCCGTGACAGTGATTTCCACGCCTATCTCAAAAAGCAGGGCGTTGAGCGTATGACGCCGATGAACGGCGAAAAGAAACAGCCTGAGTGGTTCCGCATCAGCGGCGATGAATCTTTCACGCTGTACTCGAAATTCCGCCGTACCAAGGGCGTTTTGGATACGGTCGGAACGATCGCCTATGAACTCCGTGCCGAGCAGGAGCAGGCGGTCTCGCAGACATTTGACTACTTTATGAGCCACGAAAAGGGCGAATTTCTCTGGAATGCAAAGCCACGTTTCGGCAAAACGCTGGCGACCTACGACCTCTGCAAGCGCTTGCAGTCGACCAAGGGCGACTATGCCTGCAATATCCTGATCGTGACGAATCGCCCCGCTATCGCAAATTCGTGGTATGAGGATTTTGTCAAATTCATCGGCACGGAATCGGGATTCCGCTTTGTGAGCGAGGTATCTGCCCTGAAAGGCAAGCCGTTTGTGATGTCCCGTGAGGAATACACCGACAGCCTAACGAAAGAACTTGCAGACTGCATCGAATTTGTCAGCCTTCAAGACCTGAAAGGCTCTCTGTATTTCGGCGGTCAGCATGACAAGCTGAAAGAGCTTGTCAATATGCAGTGGGAATTGCTGGTCATTGACGAAGCACATGAGGGCGTTGATACTTCCAAGACCGATGTGGCGTTTCATCAGATCAAGCGTAATCACACCCTGCACCTGTCGGGTACTCCGTTCAAGGCGCTGGCAAATGATAAATTCCCGTCCGATGCGATCTATAACTGGACGTATGCCGACGAACAGAAAGCAAAGGCGGGCTGGAACGATGCGGAACGCAATAACCCTTATGAGAACCTGCCGCAGCTCAACCTGTTCACCTATCAGATGTCCGAGATCATTCGTGAAGAGTTACAGCAGGGCGTTGAGATCGAGGGCGAAACGGAGGAGTATGCTTTCGACCTGAATCTGTTCTTCTCTGTCAAGGCGAACGGCGATTTTGTGTATGAGGAGTCGATTGACCGTTTCCTTGATGCACTGACCTCACAGGAGAAATTTCCGTTCTCCACGCCGGAACTCCGTGCGGAACTGAAACATACCTTCTGGCTGCTGAATCGTGTAGACAGTGCAAAGGCTCTGGCAAAGAAGCTCAAGGCGCACCCAGTCTTTGGAGAATATGAGATCGTGCTTGCTGCCGGTGACGGCAAACTCTCCGAGGAAGAGGAGACCAAAAAGGCATACGACAAGGTGCGTGAAGCCATCGACCGCAACGATAAGACAATCACGCTGTCAGTCGGACAGTTGACCACTGGTATCACCGTTCCGGAGTGGACGGCTGTGCTGATGCTATCCAATATCAAGTCTCCGGCGCTGTATATGCAGGCGGCTTTCCGCAGTCAGAACCCGTGGCGCTATCAGGAGAACGGCACGCTTCATGTGAAGAAGAACGCCTATGTATTTGACTTCGATCCGGCAAGAACGCTGATCATCTTCGAGGAATTTGCGAATGATCTGTCCAGCGGCACTTCCGGCGGTAAGGGCGACAGCGACCAGCGCAAGCAGAATGTCCGTGAACTGCTCAACTTCTTCCCGGTCATCGGCGAGGACGAAAACGGCGAGATGATCGAGCTGGACGCTGAAAAGGTGCTGTCCATTCCGAGAAAGATACGTTCTCTGGAAGTTGTTCGCCGTGGCTTTATGTCGAATTTTCTGTTCCAAAATATCGCCAATATCTTCAATGCGCCGCCGGAGGTCATTGATATTATCAGCTCTCTGCCAAATGCGCCGGAGGGAGATCTGGTCGATGTATCGCCTGAAACGAGAGAAGACCTGTCTGTCAATGACGAGGGTGAAGTGGAGCTGTCCGACGAATTTGTCATCGGGACGGCGCAGGATGTGTTCGGGGATAAGATCTACAGCGACATTTCTGAAACGCTGGAGCGCAAGACTGAGGAGATACTTGCTGCCCCCGAATCGACAGAGAATCAGCAGATATCACATTTGCAGGACGTATTCCTCAAGGAGCTTGTTGCACCTGTGATGCAGGTAACGAACGACACCTATGGTACCGACCTGAAAAAGCGTGATGCACAGAAGCTCCAAAAGCAACTTGAACAGAAAGCGGACAGGCTTGTTACACAGGAATACGGCGATTATTCCATTCAGAAGAAAACACTGGAAGCACAGCGGCAGGACGCACTTTCACATCTGAGTGAAACAGGGCAGACTGCTGCCGATGTCAATGAACAGTTCGATACACTGGTGCAGGAGGCGACCGATGCTTTCAAGGAGCGTGTCAGCAATGTGCTGGAGGAGACTGTGCCAACTTTGTGTGAGAAAGTCGTAAAGACTGTCGAGACCACGAAGCGTGAGCGTATCAAGGAGACCATCGAGGAGGCAGTCCGTGACCATCTACGTGGCTTTGCAAGGACGATCCCGTCATTCCTGATGGCATACGGCGACGATGAGACCACACTCTCCACTTTCGATATGATCATCCCCGATGATGTATTCTATGAAGTGACCAGTATCACGCTTGACCAATTCCGCTTCCTGCGTGACGGCGGTTCGTATACAGATGCAGAAACAGGCGAGAAAAAGCGCTATCCCGGAAAGCTGTTTGATCCTGTGGTATTTGATGATTCCATCAAAGAATTTCTCGCACTGCGTACACGGTTGGGCAATTACTTTGATGAGTCGCATACAGAGGATATTTTCGACTACATCCCACCACAGAAGACCAATCAGATTTTCACGCCCAAGCGTATCGTGAAGCAGATGGTCAATATGCTGGAGCAGGAAAATCCCGGCTGTTTCGATGATCCGAGCAAGACCTTTGCTGATCTGTACATGAAATCAGGTCTGTATATCGCAGAGATTGTGAAGCGGCTGTTCAACAGCGACGGCATGAAACAGGCATTTCCTGACAAAGCACAGCGGTTACAACACATCTTTGAACATCAGGTATACGGGCTTGCACCGACAGAGATCATCTATCAGATTGCCCTGCACTTCATTCTCGGCTTTGACGGCGGGGAGCTGATTGAGAAGCATCATCTGCGTCAGTGTGATGCACTGCCGTTGGCAAAGGATGGGACATTGGAAGCAAAGCTGGATAGTATTTTCGGATAAGGCTTGATATATAACAAAAAAATACCGATACTTCACACAACATGAAGTATCGGTATTTCGTTTTCATAGCTCGCTGTTTTGGTCTTAATATAGTGATTGCTTCTATACTGCTATATCAGCGCCGCACGTTTTCGTGCAAGGTCTTTTTTTCTTAATAACGCCAATGCAAACGGCGAGCCTTATGAATATCAGATCATTTATCCTTTGCTTTTTTTGACACGCTTACGGCAACGGCACCAAGCAGCAACATTGTCAATGCTGCACCTGCTCCTAAGCCTGTGTTAGGTGACTTATCACCGTCTTTGTTTACATTTTGAACTGCTGTCTGTGAACTGTTTTGTAAGCTATCATCTTTTTTACCAGTGCTGTCTGGTGATATATCTGATGAACTTTCAGGTGTTTTTGTACCAAGGACATAGAAAGGTGCATCGTCTGTGACAAAGGATATTTCTGCGTCAGACTCTTCACATTTAAGACTGCTTACTGTACCATCACCTTTAACGGAATTTACCTGATCTTTGTCTATGTTTATCGTGACCTTTATTCCATTTGCCGGCAGAATAGAATCTCCGTCAATGTAATAAATATGAAATGCTACGGTGTTTTCAGACTTTTTTCCCATGACGCTGTTTAACCAGTCAAGAGCTTCCTTCTCTGTGACCTGATCCACCGCAAGATTTTTATCTTTATCGGCATTCTCGATCTTCACGCTTGTGCCATCTGGAAAATCAATAACAGCATTTCCATCGTCGTCAACAGGCACACTGTTCCATGGAACATCTTCTGTATAGACCGCATAAACATTTCCATTTGCAGTTGTATTATTATCATCAAGCTTTGCCTCTGCCGCATAAGCACCAGAAGGTATGCTTAATGCAAGCACAAGAGCAAGAAATAAAGTCATTTTTTTCATTGGTCTATTTGACCCCCTATCTGTGTATTCAAGGAAGCCGCACCTGCACTATAATAAGTGTGCGGCTCGTAACCCATGATCTTAAGCTTTATCTTTGTACCGACCTCCGGCGTCTTTGAGAGCGTAACATATTTCACATACTCGTTTGGCTTGATAAGACCAGTTTCTCCAAGCATATTTCCCTGTTCGTCAAACACTCTGAGCTTTATCCAGGCATTGTTGCCCTCGATATTTGTAAGATATACTATTGCCTTATCGCCTTCCATAGTGACGTTTCCGCACACCGCAAAATCATAGCTCATATCATCTCTGTTCGGAGAGCTATAGCCTAAATTTTCTGAAACCTCAGGCTTGCCATGCTGTGCTGTGCTTTCAAAAGGCGGTGGAATAAATTCTGCACTTTTTTTATCATTTGGACGGCACAATGCAAATATCATCACGCCAATGGTAACTGCAAAACAGACCATAAGCACTGATACGATCAGCTTCCCGTCATTTTTTTGCTTATCCATCATAAGCCCCCTGATATGAATACTTTTTTAATCACGCTATCGGTACAATCACAATATCATTGTTTCTTACTACCCTCCATGCTCCATTTGATCCTGTTACATAATAAAGAGTTGTATCAACATGGGTAGAAACAACCATTGCGTCAGTTACTTATTGAATGTCTTCAGAGATCGTTACTGTGATAGTGCCAAGATCCGTATTGTTTGTTTCTATTCCTGCTCCACTTACGCTGAAATGTGTTGAATCTTTAGGTGCGGCGTCAACAGTAGTGCCTTCGGCTGTTTCCAATAAAATAACATCTTCATAAAACATGCCGTTAAGTCCTTCGACCTTTGATGCAAAATTCAACTGTGCTTTAATAGCCGAATTTGAATGGTTTGTTACAGTTATCGCCTTTGGCTCATCCCACCAGCATGCAGACTCTGTGGTATAGCTATGTGTTTCAGGATCCCATACCTTATGTCCGCCAAAGTAGGTAAAATTCATTTCCTCCCACTCAACGTCCACAGACATTGTCGTTGACTTGGAATCAATATAGCTTCCTGTAACCTTGATATTTGTTGGTTCACTGCCGTCATTTTTTTCTGAATTTACCGCATATGCTGTAACCACGCTAGTGCTTGCAAGCACTAATGCGGCAATGATCGCAAATTTGTTTTTCATGATAAATTCCTCCGTTATTTATTTTTCCACAGTGACAGTTATTTTTGCCACCGTATCGACCATTGCTTTTTCACCTGATTGCGGATCATAACTTAAAACTCTGAAATTTGCGTCTGTATAAGTGCCTTCACTAAGTTTGTCCACCTCGCCCTCAAGCAAAGGAAGCGTTTTAAGCTGATTACCTGGTTTTATAGTACCTGAGCGTGCGATGATCTCACCATTTACCTCTATACAAAGCACGATATCCTGAGTTGAACTGCTTGGATGCTTATAACTAAAATAAGCTGTTTTATCAGAAAGCTTGATATTCACTGTATTTTCGTATTCAAGAGAAATTCCTCCGCCACCCTCAGGCACATCAAGACTTCTGCTGTTGTCATCCAAAGGTTCAGCATTCTGCTCTGTCTGCTGAGGTGCATAATCAGGTACAAGAGATTTTGTTTCTGACTTTCTGAAAAACACAGCCCAAATCGTAATGCCTATGCAAAACATCATGCCCAGAATAAGTGCAGCTATTATGATCCTTTGTTTTTTTGCTTTGTTCTCATTATTCTCCATCATTATCCTCCTGCTTGTGCATTAGCCAGACATTCCTGCTAAATAGCATTAATGTTCACAATAATCATACATTGTTATTAACAAAAAGTCAACAACATTTGCACAAGTGGTAAGAATAATGCACAAGCGGTAGTTTTTTTATACATATGGCATTCATTTTTTGACAGTTCAAAATCCCCGTGACCGTTAAAGCACAACAAAAACGATAGCTCTCATAATAACACCGTTACTTTTTTATTAATAGATAATACTTGAAATCTTCGGGATAATATAGTATAATAGTTTTATATGTTGTTATCCTGATAGGAAAACTCAGGCAGAAGGAATGGTGATAGTATGAAAAAAGAAGTTATCTCTGTGAACTCAAATGCAGAGAAAACTATTATCGCAATGACAATATCCGTTGTTCTTGCCATTATTTTTGACGGCAAAAAGAAAAAGCCTGCAAAGCGCAAAAGCTTTGCTCAGCGTGTTTCAAAGCACTATAAAACTATCGACAATATAATGCTTATGACAGTTGCAAAGGACGTCAAGAAAAAAGAGCAGGAACGTGCGGCTCTTAAAAAGAAAAATTCATACAAGACCAAGCTCCGTGACCTTGAGATACAAGACGCTGAGTTTATTGAACTGTAGGTGATATCATGACGGAATATTTCAAGCGTTACCGCAGTTTTGTTGCAAGCTGTCTTGAGGATAAAGACTGCGACTTTGCAAAGCTCCTTGATTATCACAAAGAACATATCGCTTTTTTTCAGCACGAACGGCTGATACATCTTATCGTGACGGTGCTTTTTGCACTTTGTACTGTCATGACGTTCATTGCCATTGCAGTTTGGCAGGTCATGATACTCATACCCCTTGCCATTGCGTTTCTCGTACTGCTTGTGCCTTATATAAAGCACTACTATTTTCTTGAAAATCAGACTCAGCTTCTTTATAAGGACTATGACAAAATATACAGACGAGTACATAATTTTGGACTTGACAACGAGAAAGGCGTGAAATAATGGAGTACACAAAATACACCAAAGAGCAGTGGAAAGGCAGCGTCATAACCTCTCCCCTGCCACCTACTCTCGTTACCTGCGGCAGTATGGATAAACCCAATGTGTTCACAGTTGCGTGGACAGGCATTCTCTGCACTCAGCCGCCTGTTACCTACATCTCCGTCAGACCCGAGAGATATTCCCACGAGCTTATCTCTCAAAGCGGTAAGTTCGTCATAAATCTGCCGACCAGAGAACTTGTGAAAGCTGTGGATTGGTGCGGTGTGAAAACCGGCAGAAAAGTGGATAAGTTCAAGGAAATGCACCTTACCGCAGAGCCGTCTGCAAAGGTATCGGCACCTTTGCTGGCAGAATCTCCTGTGAATATCGAGTGTAAAGTAAGAGAGGTCGTGAGCCTTGGAACGCATGATATGTTCATTGCTGACATTGTGGGGCTTGACGTTGCAAAAGAATTGCTTGACGAAAAAGGAAAGCTTTGCCTTGACAAAGCGGGGCTTCTTGCCTACGCTCACGGAGAGTATTACGGTCTTGGCAAAAAGCTTGGCACGTTCGGCTACTCAGTAAGGAAAAAGAAAAACAACAAAAATATCAGAAAAGGAAAATAGAGTTATGAAAAAAATTCTCACAGCCGCAGTTGCGCTGGCTGTATGCTACAGGCTCAGACCTATCAAAGCGTACGCATGGAGCGGCACTACTCACGAGGACATTGTAAAAAAATCACTTGCACTTCTGGAAAAGGAGAAAAAGCAGAAGCAGGTGACATTCTATAAAGACTATCACAGCGAGATACTCAAGGGCTGCACACAGCCTGACGAGGAGAACGATATGGACAAAGGTCATGGCAAGCATTATTACTCCTGCGTTAATCCAAAGGGCAAGGAGCTTCCTGAAACTAACGGCTATTACCGCAACCGCTTTGGTGACCTTGCAGTGAGTGCAAGAACTTGCCTCGAAGAAAACTACACCGCCGCAGTATCTCTTTACAAAAGCGGTGACATAAAAAACGCCATGCGTGTTCTCGGCAGAGCCGCACATTTTATTTCAGACATGGGCTGCACTGTTCACGTTGCAAACATGAAATATCAGGACAAGGCAAACAACGTGCATTACGCTTTTGAGAAGCACGTTTCCACCACCTGCACAAGACACACAGCCGACAGCTTCGACAAGCGTCTGCTGAAATACTACGGCAAGGATAACTTTGGTGAGGCGGCAAACAAGCTTGTAAAATACGCAGGCAAGTTCGTTGACACCATTTCTCACCTTGACCCAAGAGCTTTCGATGACGTTGCAAAGAACACTCTTCCGGTCACACAGCAGAATGTCACAGCGCTTCTTCTAAAATTCTATGACGATTGCACCTCTGACGCAGGGAATTACATACTTGATGGCAAGGCATACACATTCAAAAACGAGATATCAGGTCTTGTACTCACTGTTACCCCAAAGGGATTACAGCTTGAAAAGCCTGACAAGGAGCTTGAACAGAAGCTGACGGTCTGTCTTACAGAGGACGGCACATTCGGTTTAAAGATAGGCGACGGCGGATATGTAAACGCTTCATGCAAGGGATATGACTATCTGAAAATAGACGGCAAGCCTGTTCAGTTCAGGGTCACTGCGCTGGGAAAAAGACGTTTCAGAATATCCACTGAGTCCACAGACTATGTAAAGGTGCTTGCAAACTCAAAGGGCGGAAAGCTCTCATTTGCTGACCTTGAGCCTGAAAACTCAGCTCAGATTTGGATACTTAACTAAAGATCACAACACAAAAAAGGCAGACTCATCGTCTGCCTTTTTTTACTGCAAATTATGTTTGCGTGTTATTATGAAGTTTGTCAACAGGAAATATGCCAAAATATATGCGAACTGATACATTGTCATAAACACAAGTCTTAAGTTGAATGCCACTTCTGTATCGGGCAAGCGTGACGTTGGCATAAAGAGCATATTCCACAGAGAAAGGTCGCCTGCCAGATTGCTTATCATCGAGGATAACATATTGCAAGCGAAGATTATGGCAAAGCCTACAAGAACTTTGTGCTTGAAACAGTTTGAAAGAGAGATAACAAAGTATAAGAATATCTGCAAGCCTGCAAACAGCGTCAGAGTATACAGGCATATCAGAAACGAAGTGAGCGGTTCTTCAGCAAAGCCGTTACCCAAAGCGTTTATAAAATCTCCCACCGAGTCAAGATACTCTGTTGGATCAATAAGCAAAAGCGAAAGCACAAAAACGATCATGCTCGCCGCCGACCATATAACAGAAGAGATGAACTTTGTGAAAATGTGATAATATGGCTTGACAGGTATTGTAAGCATAAGATAGCCCTCGTCAGTGAAAAGGGTCTTGTGAAAGTTGGTCAGCGATATGGTAAAGCCCACAGTGAACAACGCCCCCACGGCAATACCATAGGCAATGCTCACAACAATGAATATCATCAGAAAATTAGGGCTTTTAACGCTCTCACCATAACGGAGCATCAGAGAAAATATCAGTGCAACTATCATATATCCCACAACAAGAGGGAAAAACTTTCTTGCCGAGCGTTTAAGCTCATATTTCAAAAGCTTGCCTAACATCTGTACACCTCCCTAAAAAGCTGATCCACAGACTTGCCAGTTTCGTTATGGATAGCGTCAACAGATTTATGCAGCCTTAGCATACCGTTTTGTATCATCACCACGTCGTCAAGAACAGGTTCGATATCTGCAATAAGGTGGGTGGAAATTACCACAGCCGCCCGCTCGTTGTAATTTGAGATTATGGTGTTGAGGATATAATCTCTCGCCGCAGGATCAACGCCTGCAATTGGCTCATCAAGAAGATAAACGTCAGCCTCACGGCTCATAACAAGACAAAGCTGCACCTTTTCTTTTGTACCCTTTGACATTGTCTTGAACTTTGCCGCAGGGTTTATCCCCAGCCTGTTCATCATATCCTGAGCCTTTGCTACATTGAAATTGCTGTAAAAATCCTGAAAAAACCTGAGCATCTCATTTACTTTCATATCGTCAGGTATGAAATTTCTGTCAGGCAGATAGGAAACCACTTTTTTAGTTTCCACGCCAATAGGCATTCCGCATATGAGTATATCCCCTGCCGTAGGTTTTATAAGTCCACAGCAAAGCTTGATAAATGTTGTTTTTCCGCTTCCGTTCGGCCCTAGCAGACCGATAATTTTACCCCTCTCCAGCGCAAGGTCAAGATTGCTCAGCGCTGTAAAGCTTCCATACTGCTTTGTAAGCCCATAAGTTTGCAAAACAGTTTCCATGCTGTCCCCTCCTTTGTAGCAAAAAGCAGCAAGACTTTAACACGCCTTGCTGCCGCATTATTATCTTTCTTCACAAATAAGCTTGATCGCAGTTCTTTCCTCACCGTCGATCAAAACGCTTGCAAATGCAGGGATACAAATAAGATCAATGCCCAATGGTGCAAGATAGCCCCTTGCGATCGCTATAGCCTTGATCGCCTGATTGGCTGCGCCTGCGCCCACTGCCTGTACCTCAACTGCACCGCTGTCACGGATAACTCCCGAAACTGCTCCTGCCACCGAATTAGGGACAGACCTTGAAGAAACCTTTAGAATTTCCACTTGAATACCTCCATAAGTAAATTCAAAGAATTTACCCCACTTATTATACACACTATATTATACTACATACATAATAAAATTTCAAGCTTTATTAATACTTTTCGTTATTATCGCTTAATAACACGCTGTATATTTGTTGCTTTTCCCGATTTTTCATCAAATTTTACCACAACTCCGTTTATAAAGCAATCGTTTGTGCTTTCTGAAAACCTCACAGGGGTGCGATATTTGAACTTATTTATGACTATATCACTGTCTACACCAAGTACGGAAAGCTCAGGGCCTGTCATTCCAACATCGGTGATATAGGCGGTATGTCCGCCTAAGATCATTTCATCAGCCGTCTGAACATGGGTATGAGTGCCAAGCACAGCAGTGCATCGTTTTTGCAGATAAAAGCCCATAGCCTTTTTCTCAGAAGTTGCCTCCGCATGAAAATCAACGATTATATTAGGTGTATCAATGCTTTCAAGAAGCTTGTCAACATAGTTGAAAGGATTTTCCACTGCTTCCATATACATCGTTCCCATAAGATTTACCACGGCTATCTTATAAGGACACATATCAATATAAGTCACACCATGACCCATAACGCCCTCAGGGTAATTGGCAGGTCTTAAAAGTTGCTCGTTTGTGTCATAAAGTTCCTCAGCCTCACGTCGTCTGAAAGAATGATTTCCTGTCGTTACAACGTCAGCCCCCATGTTGAGAAGCTGTCTGTAAGACTGCGGTGTGATACCATTGCCCTGAGCAGAATTTTCACCGTTCACCACAGTCACATCTATATCATATTCACGCTTCAGCTTATACATTCTGCTTTCAAGAAAATCGCAGCCGCTTTGTCCCACAACATCCCCGATAAAAAGTAAGTTCATTTGCTATCTCCGTTCTATACTGCATTTTACAGTTACCCTTATTATACACTATCCTTACTGCAAAATCAAGCAGACATCACAAAAAAATCAGACGCTTTTACACGTCTGATTTTCCATATCAATTATCGTCAACTGAAATATCATCAACTATCTCAGGAGTATCCTGGATTTCTGGTGTTTTATCAGGTTCGCCCATAAACTCGCTTTCTGTAAGCTCGCCATTCATAAGCTTCTCGAATGTTGCACCGTCAACCTTTTCATACTTCATAAGATACTTAGCCACAACATGAAGCTTATCCATATGCTCGTTGAGTATCTTTTCAGCGTCAGTAAATGCGCTTTCAATAAGAGTTCTTATCTCATTATCGATCTCAGCCGCAACGTTATCGGAATAGCTTGGTGTATTAGTGTAATCCCTGCCGAGAAATACTTCATGATCGCCCTGACCGTATACAACAGGACCAAGATTGTCACTGAAGCCGTAGCGTGTTACCATGTTTCTAGCTGTGGAAGTAGCTCTCTCAAGATCATTTGAAGCACCCGTTGAGATATCGTCAAGGATCAGCTTTTCAGCAACACGTCCGCCAAGAAGAACCACGATATTTTCGTACATCTCGTTCTTGCTAACATAAGATTTATCCTTGACAGGCAGGCTCATTGTGAAACCGCCAGCCTGACCTCTAGGTATGATAGATACCTGATGAACTTTATCCTGTGATTTGCTGTAGTATGTGCAGAGTGCATGACCGCCCTCGTGATAAGCGGTAAGCTTCTTTTCGTCCTCTGTGATGACCTTAGACTTTTTCTCAGGGCCTGCCACAACCTTGATAGAAGCTTCCTCAAGCTCATCTTTTGTGATAGCCTTTTTATTCTTTCTTGCCGCAAGGAGCGAAGCCTCGTTCACAAGGTTTTCAAGGTCTGCACCTGTGAAGCCTACAGTTGATTTTGCAATAGTTTCAAGGTCAACGTCAGGAGCGAGCGGCTTGTTTCTTGTGTGAACTTTCAGTATAGCTTCTCTGCCCTTAACGTCAGGATAGCCAACAAGTATCTGTCGGTCAAATCTGCCCGGACGAAGAAGTGCAGGGTCAAGTATATCACGTCTGTTTGTTGCAGCCATAACGATAACAGAATCGTTATCCTCAAAGCCGTCCATTTCAACAAGAAGCTGGTTAAGGGTCTGCTCACGCTCGTCATGACCGCCGCCAAGGCCTGCGCCTCTCTGTCTGCCCACTGCGTCGATCTCGTCTATAAAGATGATAGCAGGAGCGTTTTTCTTAGCCTGCTCAAAAAGATCTCTTACTCTTGAAGCACCGACGCCCACAAACATCTCAACGAAGTCAGAACCTGAGATTGAGAAGAATGGAACTTTTGCTTCGCCTGCAACCGCTCTTGCGAGAAGCGTTTTACCTGTACCCGGAGGGCCGAGGAGCAGAACGCCCTTAGGTATTCTCGCACCGATCTCGGTATACTTCTTATTATCACGGAGAAAATCAACGATCTCCTTAAGTTCTTCCTTTTCCTCGTCTGCACCCGCAACATCATCAAAGGTAGCTTTCTTACTGCTTGGTGCCATTTTGGCATTTGTTTTTCCGAAAGATGACATCTTTCCGCCGCCTGCATTCTTCATCATGAACACAAAAAAGAATATCATAACGCCCAGCATAAGCAGCGTCGGTATCAGATTAAGCCAGAAACTGTTATCCGATATCGGTATAAGATTATACTGCAAAGGATCGTCTGGATTTTCAGCATTGTATTTCTTACGATAGTTCTCAGCATCCTCACCGCCAAGGACTTCATTTGCAAACAGTGATACATTTGGAACTGTATAACTATATACCTTATCCTCGCCCTTGAGCTTATACTTAAGTTGTCCGGAGCCGAGATCAAGCTCAAACTGTGACACGTTCAGGCTGTCAAACTGTTCCATTATCTCCGAATATTTTTTGTCGGAAGATTTTGTGCTCATGCTTGTTAGCATATAGACCAATCCGCAGATTATGGCAACCGATACCAGCAGATAGATCAACAGGGTCTTTCCATTATTATTGTTTTTCAATCGATCACAACCTTTTGTTCTGTATTATATTTGGCTCCTTATTCGGAAACTATACCGATAAAAGGAAGATTTCTATATCTCTCATCATAATCAAGACCACAGCCAACAACGAATTTGTCCTCGATCTCATAGCATTTGAAATCAGGTGTTATGTCTGCAACACGTCTTGACGGCTTATCAAGCATAACAGCTATCTTAACACTTGGCGCACCCATTGACGCAAACTTCTTTTTTAACTCGCAAAGCGTTCTTCCTGTGTCGAGAATATCCTCAACCAATAAAACGTCCCACTCTCTCAGGTCAAGACCCATAAAATCATGATCTCCTGAAATTGAAACATTTCCTGTTGAGCTTGTGCCAACATAACTCTTTGCAGTAATAAAAGCGATCTGCATATCGTTGTCGATACTTCTTACAAGATCAGCAGTAAACACGAACGCTCCCTTAAGAACGCACACAACAAGAAGCTTTTTCCCTTTATACTCTTCAGTTATCTCTGCTCCAAGCTTTTTCACAGACAATGCAAGCTCTTCCTCAGAATAAAGAACCGATATATTGTTCATTAACTAACAACCTCTCTGATTATATATTATCAATGTGACAGAAAAGTGAAAAAATACAAGTTCACACAAAAAACTTTTCAGCTTAGGGTGATATTCATCTCACTTTATGGTAAAAGCCAATATTTTAACGGTTTCAGAGTCTATCTTCACCCTTTCAGCCGCACCGCTTCCTTCAACGAAAACAACGCCCTGACTATCTTTTAGGATAACGGCACTGCTCCTGTCCTCAAGTCTGAAGGACTTGTTCACCAGCTTTCGCACATCGCTGTCAAAATCTCTGTTCACAAGGCGTATCTTCTCGCCCTCTCTGCGATTTTCGACAACAATCTCACCCTTTATTTTATCATAATCCAGGCAACAGTTTGCAAACTTTTTATGAACATTTGCGATTTTTCCGTCAAAAGGATAGAATTTGAACTCTATCTCCTTATTGCCGAACTGATAAACGCCCTCGTCGCTTACCTTAACGCTCCTGAGATTGCTGTTTTCAAGCATCTCGCCCTTTGCAAAGCTGAGCACACCTTTTGAGCAGACCGCAAAGACTCCGCCCTTGACGTTCGCCTTACCAACGTCAAGTATCAGCCTGTCGATATCCTCGATACTGTCATGGCTCACAGTAAGCCCCTCTTTCTCAAGAATGTGCATTATTGCACGACGGCGTACACTTTCGTGGAGCTGTCTTAGACACAATGCGTCATAACCCTTTGGCAAGACCGCTTTCTCAAAGGCTTCAAGCCCCTGACTTTCAAGATAGTCGCTGTCTGTTCTAAGCCTGTCAGCTGTCATGGAATATGAGCCAAAAAGCGAACTGTTAAGCTCCGCAAGCCTTGGCACAACAAGGTGGCGAATCTTATTTCTGGTATAATCGTCAGTAAGATTTGTGGAGTCAGTAACAAAGTCCTGTCCTCTCTCTTTGAGAAAGCCCTCTATTTCCTGACGAGTACAATTTATAAGCGGTCTTATGATATTTCCCCTCACAGGCGGTATTCCGCAAATACCTTTCAGACCTGTACCTCTTGCGAGGTTGAATATTGCAGTTTCAAGGCAATCCGAAAGGCTGTGTGCTGTGCATATCTTGTCTGCACCTATACTGTCGAAAAAGTCATATCTAAGCTTTCTTGCCCCCTCCTCAGTGGATACAGAATGTTCCTTGCAGTAGCCCACGACGTCGGCATGAAACACCTTCAGCTCGACCTCAAGCTTCTCGCAAAGCTTTTCACAAAAATGCTGATCTCTGTCGCTTTCCTCACCACGGAGGTGGTGATTGACATGACAAGCGCATACATCATAGCCCAGCTCATATAAACACAAAAGGAGCGTAACGCTGTCGGCACCTCCTGAGAGGCACACAAGCAAGCGTTCGCTCTTATTTGCCATATTAAATTTCTCTATGGTAGAAGCTACCTTCACAAGAAAATTATTCATCATCTCTCCTGAAATCAAGACCTCTGAACAGGGTATATTCGCCTATCCAGCCAAGCTGCACCTTATCTGTCTGTCCGTGACGGTTTTTCGCAACTATACACTCAGCCACAGACTTGTCGCCCTCATCGCTGTAGTAAGCGTCACGATAGAGGAACATGATGATATCAGCGTCCTGCTCGATAGAACCTGATTCTCGCAGGTCTGAAAGGATAGGTCTTTTATCGTCACGCTTCTCTGAGCTACGGGAAAGCTGTGAAAGTGCGATAACAGGAACATTAAGCTCCTTTGCCATAAGCTTCAAGGAACGTGTTATCTCAGACACCGCCTCAACACGGCTGGCGTTTTTATTTGCTGATTGCATGAGCTGTATGTAGTCGATGACCACAAGTCCAAGATTTCTCATTCTTCTGAGCTTTGCTTTCATCTGCGGCACTGTACAGCCTGCACCGTCATCAAAATATATAGGAAGCTGTGACAGCGTATCTGCCGCACCTGCTATCTTCTCCCAATCAGAAGGCTCAAGATTGCCCGACCTAAGCAGGGTATTATTAACAAGTGCCTCTGAAGCGAGCATACGGGACACGAGCTGTTCCTTACCCATTTCGAGAGAGAATATAACAACGTCACGCTTTGTCGCCTTGCAGGTATTCACCGCAATATTAAGTGCAAATGCAGATTTTCCCATTGCAGGACGTGCAGCGATAATGATAAGGTCAGTTCTGTTAAGACCTGTTGTGATTGCGTCAAGCTGGCCAAAGCCTGTTTTTGCGCCAAGATGTTCGCCTGCGTCAGGGCCTGATATCTCCTGCAAATGCTCGAATGTATCAACGATAACGTCGCTTATTCGTGTAAGGCCCTGAACATCTCTGCCCTGTCTTATCTCAAATATAGACTGCTCGGCAGCGTCAAGCTGCGTCTGAGAATCCTCACCGCCGTCATACGCCTTTTCAAGGATCTGATTAGCGGCATTTATAAGCGACCTTACCCTTGCTTTTTCCTCGATTATCTTGCAATAGCTCTCGATATTATCCGTTGACGGCACCATTTCCATAATACCAAGAAGATAATTCTTAGCCATTGCAGACGTTTCAAAAACACCCATTGTGACGGCTTCATTAATTACCGTGATAAGGTCCTCTTTGCTGCCTGTGGTGAACATTCTCATTATTATGGAGAAAAGCTGCTGGTGCTGTGGACGATAAAAGCTTTCAGGCTTTAGTATCTCAATGACCTTCGGAAGCACCGAAGGATCACGAAGAACTCCTCCCAGAACGGCTTCCTCAGCCTCCTGAGAAAATGGCAGCTCCCTGCCAAGGGTCGCTCCTGTGGTAAGCCCACGGAAATTATCAGCCATGATTACTCCTCAACGACCTTTACTTTAATGCTGCATGATACGCCATGAGTAAGCTTTATCTGTGCAGTATAGTCACCGAAAGCCTTTATCTCGGCTGTAAGATTGATCTTCTTCTTCTCGATAACAACGCCGTACTGAGCCTTGAGGCAATCTGAAATAACGTTTGCTGTAACTGCGCCAAAGAGCTTTCCGCCCTGACCAGCCTTAGCCTTTACCAGAACTTCCTTATCCTTTATTTTCTCTGCGATAGCTTTATTGTCGGCTGTTTCAACATCTATCTTGTGCTGAGCGGAAGCCTTTTTGCCTGCAAGGTCATTAAGGTTTTTAGCTGTAGCTTCAAGTGCAAGACCCTTTCCGATAAGAAAATTTCTTGCATATCCGTCTGCAACGTTGATGATATCTCCCTGCTTGCCTGAACCCTTTACATCTTTTAACAAAATAACTTTCATATTATTCACTCTGCCTTTCTTTTTTTATTCCTGCGAATTATTTTCCCAGTATTCGTCAATGGCGTCTGCAAGGCGTTTTCTCGCCTCATTCATTGAACAGTTGAGCTGAGTTGCCGCCATAGTAAGATGACCGCCGCCACCCAAAGACTCCATGACGATCTGCACATTACAAGCACCCATGCTTCGTGCAGAGATATTTATCACACCGTTCGTTTCATAGATAACGAACGAAGCTTTTACGCCTGTTATACCAAGCAGCTCGTCTGCCGCCTGTGAAGCCGCTATCCTTATTTCAGAGAAACTTTCCTCTGTATAAGCCACTGCGCACTCTTTATAAAGGTGAGCACTGTTTATAAGCGACGATTTTTGATGATAAGTCTCGATAGAGTTTGCAAAAAGCTTTTTGACAGCTATGGTATCAGCGCCCTTTTTCTTCAAAAATGCTGCCGCTTCAAAAGTGCTTACGCCTGTTTTCATAACGAAATTCTTTGTATCCAGCATTATTCCCGCAAGCAGAGCTTCCGCCGCATGGACTGTGATGTTGGAATCCTCGCCGAAATACTCGATAAGAGCGGTCACAAGCTCGCAGGCTGATGACGCATTCGGCTCTAAGAATGACATGATAGTCGGCTCGATACCGTTTACCATTCTTCTGTGGTGGTCGATAACTACCACATTTTTCGCCCTTGCAAGTATCTCCTTTGACTCCACCAGTGCAGGGTTATGGGTATCAGTTACCACAAGAAGCGTGTTATCGTCAAGTCTTTCAAGACCCTCCTGAGGGGTTATGTAATAATGCTCCGACTCGTTTTCATTTATATAATTTATAAGCGTTTTCGACAAATTCTGCTCAGGGTCTACCACAACGTAAGCTTCTTTTACCATGTTTCTGATAGCACAGCAGAAGCCTGTTGCAGAGCCTACGCTGTCAAGATCGCCAAATCGGTGACCCATTATAAGCACCTTATCGTGATTGCAGATAAGCTCCAGCATAGCCTTTGCCACCATACGGATACGGGTCTTATTGTTCTTGTCAGGTGCAGAAGAAATGCCGCCGAAGAACTTGAACTCACCGTCCTCCTTGACAGCCGCCTGATCTCCGCCACGTCCAAGACACATTTCGAGAGCCTGCTTTGCAAACTTCTCGCTCTCCGCAAGGTTTGCACCATCTCTGCCCACACCTATGGACAATGTAAGGTTAGAACGCTCGCCAACGGCTATTTTTCTTGCCTGCTCGAGTATCTTAAATCTCTGCTCGATTATAGGTGCAAGGTGGCGTTCCTCCATATAAACATAGAACTTGTCGCTTGCTACTTTCTTTGACACCGCAGTAGTATTCTCCAAAAATTCCTCTATAAGCTTTTCTATCTCAACAACAACGTGAGCCTTTTCGCTCTCTCTGATATTTGACATAAGCTCATCAAAGTTGTCGATAGTTATGATTATTACCGCTTTGTGGGACATTCTGAACTCATATTCAAGCTCCACATAATCGGTAACGTCATTGAAATAGACCATTGAAAGCTCACCGTTCACATCGGTGTGTATAGCCTTCGCCTTATAAAAATGGGCGTTTATGCACACAAGGTCGCCGTCAGAGGAATATATCTTGTCCATATCGATATTCATAAGCTCAGTGAGGTCAATGCCGTAAGCCTCTTCCTCAGAGTAGACCTGTCTGCCAAAAAGTCTGTTATACCACACGATGACGTTTTCGCTGTCGATTATTATAGCAGGAGCAGGAAAATTCAGGAGAGAATCTCTCTCCGTCTTTGAGATCATCGTGGAAAGCTTTGCCACATACTTGCGAGTGTGATTGTGGAAAACCACTTCTTCAAGCACCCACAATACAGCCGCCACCACAGACACTAGGATAAGCACACTGCCCGACTCTCTGTGAGACGGAGTAGAATGCAGCATAAAAGCGCCTATAAGTGACGAAAGCATGGTAACGCACACTGTTATTCTTATTATGATCTGTAATCCGTTGTTACTTTTCATTTTAAAGCTCCTGCATTTCTATAAACAGCCGCACTGTTGACAGGCGGTCATAATTCCATTATTATCGGCAAAATCATAGGACTTCTCTTTGTCTTTGTGAAGATAAAGTCCGAAAGATTGTCCTTCATTCTGCCCTTTATGGTATTCCAATCCTTCATATTTCTGTCAAGACAATCCTGAAGTGTTTCGGTAAGAAGCTTCTGAGCTTCGGTCATAAGCTCCTCGCTCTCTCTTACATACACAAAGCCTCTTGAAACCACGTCAGGCCCTGCAAGGATATCTCCCGAAGCCCTGTCGATAGTTGCCACGGCAATGATAAGTCCGTCCTGAGCAAGATGTTTTCTGTCACGGAGAACTATTGCGCCAACGTCGCCAACGCCAAGACCGTCCACAAGCACCTTTCCAGCAGGCACTTGTCCTGTTATCTTCATGTCAACGCCGTCTGTTTCGATAACGTTGCCTATATCAGCAATGATTATATTGCTCTCAGGGATTCCCACAGAAAGCGCTGTATCTCTGTGCTTCATAAGATGTTTATACTCACCATGTACAGGGATAAAGAACTTTGGCTTTGTGATAGAAAGCAACAATTTCTGCTCTTCCTGACAAGCGTGTCCTGAAACGTGTACCTCGTACATTGACTCATATATTACCTCTGCACCCAATCTCATAAGGTCGTTTACTACCTTTGTGACATACTTTTCATTGCCGGGGATAGGATTAGCCGAGATTATGATAAAGTCCATAGGAGTGATAGTAACGTTCCTATGCTCGTTTGCCGACATTCTTGTAAGCGCCGACATAGGCTCGCCCTGACTTCCCGTTGTGACGATGACCATTTTTTCAGGTGCATATCTCGATATAGTGTCGATATCCACAAGCACACCGTCAGGCACTTTAAGATAGCCAAGCTCGATGCCCTTTGAGATAACATTCACCATACTTCTGCCTGACACAGCCACTTTTCTGCCGTGTGTGACGGCGTTATTTATTATCTGCTGAACTCTGTGAACGTTTGAAGCGAAAGTGGCAATGATTATCCTCTTGCCCTCAGCCTTGTTGAAAAGCTTCACAAAGCTTTCGCCAACCTTGCGCTCGCTCATGGTATAGCCAGGTCTTTCAGCGTTTGTAGAGTCAGCCATAAGAGCCAAAACGCCCTTGTTTCCAAGCTCTGCAAATCTAGGCAGGTCGATTATACCGCCTTCGATAGGTGTATAGTCTACCTTGAAGTCGCCAGTATGGATAAGCACACCAGCAGGGGTATGGATAGCCATTCCCACGGCATCAGGGATAGAGTGATTTACTCTTATAAACTCCACCGCCATACAGCCAAGCTTAACTGTCTGTCTTGGCGTTACAACGTTGAGTTTTACAGTTCCTAAAAGCCCATGCTCTTTCAGCTTGCCCTCAACAAGACCAAGCGTAAGCCTTGTGCCGTAAACAGGCACGTTGAATTTTTTTAGAAAATACGGCAGACCGCCTATATGATCCTCATGACCATGTGTAAGCACAACGCCCCTGAGCTTTTCCTGATTTTTCTCGACGTATGAGAAATCAGGGATAACGATATCAACGCCCGGCATTTCACTGTCAGGGAATGCCAGACCGCAGTCGATAACGAACATATCGTTTGAACACTCGATAACGGTGAAATTCTTGCCTATCTCGTTAAGACCGCCAAGAGGGATTATCTTCACAGGCGTTCTTCTTACAGGCTCTTTCACTCTGTTCGCCGCAGGTCTTGGACGTCTTTGCTGAGTATTCTGCGGTTTTCTCTGTGGAGTTTCATTTCTCGGCTGAAGCGTTTTTTTCACACTGCCCGAAGCTCTCTGACTTTTTACACGGTCAAGCTCTTTTGAAGCCTGAGCCAGAGGTATCTCGCTCTTATTCTGTTTTTTTCTGAAAAAACGTTTTTGTGTAGGATTTTTTACTGTGTTGTTCTTTTCGTTCATAAAATAATGTACTTTGCCCTGCTGTACTCCGCTTTTAAGCCTTCAAAGGCACAAAATGCCGCAAAAAAGCAGCACAAACATACGGCAGGAGCAATTATCTCCTTCCTGCTGCATTTTATCATGCTCAAATAATATTCGATTTTTCCGTTTAGATTCAATATACCGCTGCGTTTGGGCTTTATTATCATGTGCTGTCAAAAACGCTTAAAGCCTCAAAGAAAGACAAAATGATGTGATGAACGCAGTTTAAATACAGCGGCATGAGCCGCCTTTGTCCGAACAAAAATATCTGATTATATTGTACTCCTTTTTCGTCTCAATGTCAATAGCAATTTATTACATTTATCTGAATATGCCCTTTATCCTGCTTGTTATATCCTCGCAAAAGGCAGCCGCCTGCTCGCAGCTCACACTTTCTGCAAACACTGTTATACCTTTTTTATCCCTCAGCGGTCTGATAACTGCGTGTGTCTTGCCCATTGTTATCTCACCCTCTGCCGAACAGCCAAGCTCTGAAAATATCTTTTTCTTGTTTTCACGGCTCATTGTTATGCCCACAAATCGGCTTGAAGTGTATGCGTCAGGCACATCACAGAGAGCTTTTTGTAGCGTTATCCCCTGCTCTGACAGATAAGACGTCACCGCTGACGCAAGGTAAAGTCCATCATAGACAAACATATTATGGGTCGAAACGGCAACGTCCTTTGCTATGTCAGCATTGTTTTCGTATCGGTATAGCCTGCCACAGTGGTCTTCAGCAGCGGCATCGGCATTAGAGGGGAAATTCTCAGGCAATGCCACCGCAAGCCCCTTTTCAAAGCACACCCCTGCATACATTGCCACCAGCTTTTCCCACATGACATAGCTTGTTTTCTCACTATAAGCTGATACTTTTGTGTCGTCTGCGGAAAGATTGAATATTATACGCTCACCGTCTATATCGTTCCTGCCGTGAAAAAGTCTGTCGGCAATGGTCGCCTTTCTAACATCATATGTGCGGATATCCACATTTACGCCTTTAAATCGGTCAGGGAGTATTTTTTCAAGCTCTGCGACGTATATCTCCCTCACCGCTGAAAAATCTGTCACACAACCCGTCTGAGAAAGCCCCACACTGCGATAATCTCTATCGTCAGCTATGCTTCCAATGCGGTCAAGAAGCTTTTCATCAGGCAACATTCCACCAGCCGAAATAAGCCTTGCGTGACCTGAAATGTTTGCGCCTATGAGTATGCCGAACTCTCCGCCAAATCTGTTCACAGCATAAGAAAGCTCTGAAATGCCTGCTCTGCCTATACTGTACACGTTCACTCCTGCCTGACATATGCCGCAGTCAAGGGCTTGTTTGAGCAAAAGGCTTTCGTCAGAGCCATAGGCTGTCACTATACTTCCGCCTTTTTTTGCGGCGCTTGCGGCACAAAGTCCAAAAAGCATAGCCTTTTGCGCTGTGGCTTCACCGCCCCACAAACTGCACTCGCCGTTTTCGTCTATGACAAGGCGGCTGTCAGATGATCTTTTCACGTTTTCATAAAGCCTTGCGCCCTTTTCAACAGTTTTTCCGGACCATATGCCCACGCCTTTTTCAATGACGGCTTCACTTGCGATATGAGCCTTTTCGCCTATGACGGAATATTCACCGCACTTCACACCGCTGTCAAGGACAGCCCCACGGCATACCACTGCACCGTTTATATCACAGCGTTCAGATACCACCGAGCCTATGCCAACATATCCGTTTACCTTGCCGCCCTTTACAACAGCGTTATTGTCTATGACGCTTCCGCTTTCTATGACCGACCCTGACATGACAGAAACGTTCTCTCCTATATAAACAGGCTCACCTATTGCCGCACCGCTGAAATTATTTTCCGTCAGCCTTTGTGACATATTTTCGTTGTAAAGCATATGCCTTTGACAATCGAGAAAAGCCTCAGGCGTGGTTATCCTTTTATAATAGCCTTTTCCGTCAAGCAGGACAGCTTCGCCACTTTTCACAGCCTCGGGGATAATATCCTCCGTCATATCCGTAAGCTTTTCAGGATTAAGACTTTCCAAAAGCTCTCTTTTCACTATATATATGCCAGCAGGTTTGTTTTCAGTATCATAAGTCAGAGCCGTACAAAAGGTATCGTGGCTCAAATGAACTTTTATGATCTCATCAAGAGGGTGAGTGCAGATACAGTTACATTCCACGGCAAGAATTTCTGTTTCATCGCACATTGCTGTTCTAACAGCCTGCACAGTGCTTTTGCCTTCGGTGTTTATCATATGGAGCTTTATCTTACCTGAGTATTTTTCATCAAGAAGCCTTTCTACCTGTTCAGAGCCATAGCCCACCGCAAGAACAGCTTCTTCAAAGCCTGCTTTCTCCAGCATTTCAAGAGTAAAAAGCAGAATTTCTTTTCCGCATAATCTCAGAAGAGCCGCAGGTCGCCTGTCTGTCATGGGCATCAATCTTTCTCCACGTCCTCCGCATAAAACAACAGCTTTCATATATGTTCCTCCATTCATAATATTTGATTTAATGTATTATTGGAAAACATACCCACTGTTATTCATGTGAAAAAAATTTGCCACCGCCCTTTTCAAGATAGAAAAAATATGCTATAATGTAGGATACGGCATAAAAGAAATTTTACGGAGGTGTATATAATGGAGCAGTTTACGGCTCTTAAAAGAAAAGCACTTGAAAAATATTTTTCACGAATGAACGACCAACAGCGCAAGGCTGTGTTCAAAATAAAAGGGCCTCTCCTTATACTGGCAGGAGCAGGAAGCGGCAAGACCACTGTTTTGGTAAACCGCATCGCAAACATGATATATTTCGGCAACGCATACAACACAGAGCAGACCTACGGCACGCCCTCTGAACAGGACATACAGTTTCTCAAAGACTACATTGACGGCAAGACAAATGACGCTTCTACCCTCGCAGACATTGTGGCATATGACTGCATAAAGCCGTGGAGCATACTTGCTATCACGTTCACAAACAAGGCGGCAGGCGAGCTTAAAGAACGTCTTGCAGGAATGTTGGGAGAGGCAGGTCAAGGCATTACAGCGGCGACTTTCCACTCCGCCTGCGCAAGGATACTCAGGCGTGAATGTGACAAGCTTGGATTTTCAAGCAGTTTCACCATTTATGATTCTGACGATTCTCAGAGAACTGTAAAAAGCATATTGAGAGAGCTTGGCATATCTGAGAAGATGTTTCCACCGAGAACGATACTCAGCGAGATATCCCACGCTAAAGACCTGCTCCAAGAGCCTGATGAATACATCGCCTCAGCGGCAGGAGATTATCGTAATCTGACCATAGGCAAGGTATACAAGCACTATCAGAAGAAGCTCAAAGCCGCAAACGCTATGGACTTCGACGACATGATCTGCCACACAGTCAAGCTTTTTGAGCAGTTTCCTGACGTCCTCGACCACTATCAGAACTTGTATAAATATATAATGGTAGACGAGTATCAGGACACCAACAAGGCTCAGTTCAGACTTGTTTCGCTACTGTCACAGAAGTATAACAACCTGTGCGTTGTGGGTGATGACGACCAGAGTATCTATAAGTTCCGTGGTGCGACTATCGAGAACATCCTCAACTTCGAGGAGCAGTTCGACTGCAATGCTGACACTGACGTTATAAAGCTTGAACAGAATTATCGTTCAACGCAGAATATCCTAAACTGCGCAAATCAGCTTATAAGCAACAATCAGGGCAGAAAGGGCAAAAATCTGTGGACAGCTTCGGGTGACGGTGAAAAGGTAACAGTATACAAGGCTTCAAGCGAGCGCAGTGAAGCAAAATTCGTGGCTGACACCATTTTAGAGGACATAAACAAGGGCAGAAAATACAACGACCATGCCATTCTCTACCGAATGAACGCACAATCGAACGCTTTGGAGCAGACGTTCATACAAAGTGGAATACCATATAAAATAATAGGCGGTCTGAAATTCTATGACAGAAAGGAAATAAAGGATATCCTTGCTTATCTTTCTGTAATAAACAACCATTTCGACTTTCTCCGTCTGAGAAGAATAATCAACGAGCCGAAACGTGGTATCGGCGAAGCCACTGTAAACGCTCTTGAGCAGATAACCTCAGACCTTGGGGATTCACCTATCCACATCATGCAGGAAGCCGATATGCTTGCACCCCTTGTGAAACGTTCAAAACAGCTTATGCCTGTGGGCGATATGCTCTCAGAGCTTACTGAGCTTTCTGACACTCTGCCACTTGCGGAGCTTTTGGACAAGCTTCTTGATATGACAGGCTACAAGCGTCATCTTGAAATGCAGGGCGACGAGGGTCTTACACGTCTTGAAAACATCAACGAGCTTAAATCCACCATGTCAAGCTATGAAGAAAATGCTGACGAGCCGTCGCTGTCGGGATTTTTGGAGGAAATATCACTTTACACTGACGTTGACAATCTCGACTCTGATGCTGACTATGTTGTGCTTATGACAATGCACTCTGCAAAGGGCCTTGAGTTCCCCATAGTTTTTGTTGTGGGCATGGAGGACAATATCTTCCCGTCATCAAGAAGTCTTGAATCAGAAGCTGACACGGAAGAGGAACGCAGACTTGCATATGTTGCGGTGACACGAGCAAAGGAAAAGCTTTATCTTACCCACGCAGAGGAACGTATGCTTTACGGTCGCACCGACAGAAACAGGATATCACGCTTTATAAAAGAGCTTCCTGCCGATTGCATAGAAAAGCAAGCCGAGGAAACAAAGGCTTCACCTTATCTCAATGGCTATGAAAAGCCTCACAGCATGAGTCTGCAACAGCAATTGGCTCAGCGAAAGGCTGATAAAAGCAATTTTTCTGTTAATACTGAAACTTTCGCACCAGGCGACAGAGTTTTGCACAAGATATTCGGTGAAGGCACTGTTTTAAGCTCAAAACCTATGGCTAACGATACTCTTGTTGAGATAGCATTCGATAATCGTGGCACAAAGAAGATAATGGCAAATTACACGAAGATCAAAAAGATATAAGGATATAAGATAGAAAGATCCGCAGGGCGAAACAAAACGCTCTGCGGATTTTTTTGCAATATAAAAGCCGTACACCAAAAAATGTACGGCATATTTTATGTATCAGATAACATCGTCTTCCTGATTTGGAATATTAAGCTGTTTCTTTGGAACACGCTTGATAGGATCATAGACCCACTTCTTACAGCTATAATCAGCGTCTACCAGACCCTGCTTCTCACAAAGGACCTTATTTCCTTCTCTTGATCTGTTGCCGAAAAGGCAGTAAGAACATGACGGTGAAATTCTGTTACCAAAATAGCTCTTCTTTGCCATGATTTATACAACTCCTTTAAGATAAGTTAATCTTTTTTCATTTGTTATTAATTATATCATACTGTTTTAGAAAATGCTAGTCTTTTCTTCAAAGTTAGTAATAAAATCATCATAATCAAGCAAAACGAGGGAACAAAATTGTTCACTTTGACGAATTTAACATTATTTGTAACAGAAGTCAAAACTGAATCAGGGATAAAGAAAGGATAGATAAAACGGCATATGACAGCAGACAAAAAGGCTGATGCCAAACGTGAGATAAAAAACGGCACAAGGGAGAAATCCACGCCAAGTGCAGATATTTGTATAATCACACACAGACCACCGAAGGAGCAGACAGCGGCTATAAATGGCAGAAGATAAAATGGACTTCCCGAAAGCTCAGTGAGAGAGGTTATTTCAAGACAGCTTTTAACAAGCACAAGTCCGTTTTCTGACAGTGAAAACGCATCTTTCAGAAAGCTGAACGCTCCGCAACATTCAAGAGAGGACATAAACGCTCCGAAAAAGACTATCATAACGCAGATAACAAAAAGTGACTTTCCTGCCGAGATAACGCTGTCGGTGAACATTCTGCCGTCAAGTCTGAAAGTCGGCTTTGATGTTTTCTTATCCTCATTTATAGCTCTGCCGAGAACAAGTGCAGTGAGAAAATTTGCCGCTAGTATGGATACGAACACTGCAATGCCTGCTCCTGTACAACCAAACACTGCAAGACCCACTGTACCAGAATAGAAAGCAGGCCCTCCACAGCAACAAAAGCAGGACATTATCTTTGCAGTACGCTGGGATATTATCTTTCTCTGACACAGATCTGAAAGAAGCTTTACTCCCACAGGATAGCCTGCGGTATTGCCAAGAAGAAATACAAAGAAAAGCTGAGGCGGTATGCCCATTATAAATCTCGATATAGGATAAAAAGGCATTGAAACGCAGTAGTAAAGCCCACTTGAAACAAGTATCTGCGACAGCGCCATAAAAACAAACAGCGACGGGATTATGATATTCATACAGCGGTCAACTGTTTCGGAGATACCAAGCTTTACGCTCTCGCCCCCCGATATGGTGATAATGCAGAACCATATGACCACCCCCGCAAGTATGTATACGCAAAGCTCCTTTGCAAGTCTTTTCAACATTTTTATTACCTCCCTACTTTTACTTTTTAAGTATATGTCAGTCTGTCTAATAATATAATTAAGCATAAGACAATGAACGGAGGACGCAAAAATGAAGAAGATACCATTTTTAAGCTTTTTCGGCATGACAAAAGAATTGACCGCACTAAGCTCATACATAAGCATAACTGACGACAGAGCCGCCGTTATTGAAAACTGCAAGCAGATAGTTGAGTGCAGCGAGATAATGGCAAAGGTGCTGACAGGCTCTTTTGAGATAGAGATATGGGGCAGCGGACTAACAATGTCAAATTTCTGCTCCGACAGCGTGGAGATAAGAGGAAAAATAGAGTCGGTCAAGCTTGTGTCAAGAAGTATCAGGGAGAGAGGATAATGATTTTCGGTTATATAGATTATGTTATCACAGGGGACAGCTTCACCAGGTTTTTCCGCAGGATAATGTCGGATAAGCTTCCCGTTAGCAAAATGTGTGAAAAGAACGGAAAGCTCACTTTGCGTATTCCTGCGGAACACTGTAAGGCGCTTGAAAGACTATGCGATGAACTTGGGCTTGAATACACCGCCACAAAACGTCACGGAAGCTTTGTTCTTGCAAAACGTTTTTTCGGAAGAGGAGGACTTGTCATAGGCGCTGCGGCTGTCATGCTTTCGTGCTTCTATCTATCAAACGTGGTGGTGAGGTTTGACATACTCAGTGATGATGAAAATATCAGAAAAGGAGTTATGTCGGTGCTTAAAGAGGAGGGCGTTGAAACCGGCACTTATATCCCAAGCATTGATCTTATAGTCACAGAACGTGCGTTAAAGCAAAAAGTGGAGGGCATATCATGGGCTGGCATAACACGCAAGGGTGACACGCTGATAATCGATGTTATCGAAACTGAGGGTGACACAAAGCGTGAGTCAAACCGCTATCCCTCAAATCTTGTTGCCTGCGAAAACGGAGTTATCGAAAAAATCGAGGTTTATGACGGACAGCTAAAGATACCTGTGGGAAGCGGTGTGACAAAGGGCGATATCGTTGTAGGCGGTGAGATCATAACATCAAAATCAAGCTGGATAGACGGCAAGGAAAACGTTGAAACAAAGACAAGCTATGCACGCTCAAAGGGTAAGATACTAGGCACTTTTGAGCGCACTGTCACATTCACACAGCCCTTTGAGGACAAGGCAGAAAAGACGACAGGCAAGAGAGATACAAAGCGTTTTTTCACTGTGTTTGACGCTGATATCCCTCTTTTTTTCTCAAAGCCTGAGGGTTACTGGAAAAATGAGCAGAGATATTCTCCTCTGTCGCTTTTCGGGCTTGAAATGCCTTTTGGCATAACCACCTGCGAACTTGAAGAATATAAATTTTCACAAGACACCCTGACAGAACAGCAGGCACTTGACGCCGTTCATGAAAAGGCGTATTTATATGAGGAAAATTTTCTCTCAGACTATGAGATAAAAGACCGACATATTGAGGATAATGTGACAGAAAACGGAGTAACCGCTACTGTAACATACACCCTATATGGCGAGCTTTGCAGAGAGGTGGAATTTTTTGTTAAGAAATGATCAAAAAGTGTGAAAAGGTGCATAAAAAAAGTGTTAAATCTTACTGAGATTGTTGCAATCAGAGGAAAAATGTGATATAATAGCTTTGTATAATAGGTATATCAGAACAAAAAAAGAGGAAGTTGTGCTAATGGCGGAAAAACTTATCAGCGTGGACAGAATGGAAACTGTACTCAGCCTTTTCGGCAATTATGACGAGAATGTTAATCTTATCCAAAAAGAGTATAATGTTGTGATTCTCGGCAGAGGTGACGATATCAAGATAACAGGCGATGAGGAGAACGTATTTAACGCCTCGGAAGCTATAAATAGCCTTATTGCTCTTATCAACAAGGGCGAGGCTATCACTGAGCAGACTATAAGATATGTTTTCACACTTGTGCGAGAGGGCAAGCAGTATGAGATAAAGCATATGTCTGATGACGGCGTGTGCGTAACGGTGAGCGGAAAGCTCGTCAAACCGAAAACTCTCGGTCAGAAAAGATATGTTGAAGCAATAAGGAAAAAGACTATCGTCATGGGCATTGGTCCTGCGGGAACGGGCAAGACTTATCTTGCGGTGGCAATGGCGGTAAAGGCTTTCAAGGCGCACGAGGTAGAGAAGATAATCCTCACACGTCCTGCGGTGGAAGCAGGAGAAAAGCTGGGCTTTCTTCCGGGCGACCTGCAATGTAAGGTAGACCCATATCTCAGACCGCTTTATGACGCACTTTTTGAAATGCTCGGTCCTGACACTTTCGCTAAACAGCAGGAGCGTGGCTGTATCGAAGTTGCTCCGCTGGCATACATGAGAGGACGTACTCTTGACGATTCTTTCATTATCCTTGACGAAGCGCAGAACACCACTCACGAGCAGATGAAGATGTTCCTTACACGTCTCGGATTCAACTCAAAGATAGTCATAACAGGCGATATAACGCAAATAGACCTGCCTGACCAGAGAAAGTCAGGACTTATTCAGGCAATGAACGTACTCAAAGGCATTGACGATATATCAATAAACAGATTTACCGACAAGGACGTTGTCCGTCACAAGCTTGTGCAGGACATAATCCTTGCTTATGAAAAATATAACAAAAAAGGAATGTGAAAAAGTAATGGGCAAGGTAAAAGTAATGATAACCAACAACCAGACAGAGGTAAAGATACCTGTTGGCATAAGGCTTCTTGTAAGACGCTGTTGCCATGCTGTGTTGGAATATGAGGGCCACAATGATGATTTTGAGGTTTCTGTATCTTTTGTGAATGACGAGCAGATACATGAGCTTAACAAGGAGCATAGAAACATAGACCGCTCAACAGACGTGCTGAGCTTTCCTCTTGGCGAGAACGGTGATTTTGACATGAACCACGAAACAGGTGCTTTCCTGCTGGGAGATATAGTCATAAGCCTTGAAACCGCTTACCGTCAGGCTGAGATATATGGTCACTCTCTTGAAAGAGAGATAGGCTTTTTGACAGTACATTCAATGCTTCATCTCCTTGGCTATGACCATGAAGAAAGCAATCTTCAGGAGAGGATAATGCGTGAAAAGGAAGAAGCTATACTTGGCAATCTGGGCATATCCCGTGACGCCACTTTCTTAGGCGAGCATGAACACAGGTAAAACAGGGATAGGACGTTTCTTCAAGGGCTTTGTTTATGCCTTTGAGGGCGTTGTGAGCTGTATAAAAACAGAGCGCAATATGCGTTTTCACATTGGCGTTGCAGTGCTTGTGATACTGCTAATGCGATTTTATGGCCTTAGCGCCGCCGAAACTGCCGCAGTTTATATCTGCATAGGGCTTGTTATTTCACTAGAGCTTGTGAACACGGCTGTTGAAGCCGCTGTGGATATGGCGTGTAAAGATAAAAACCCCCTTGCTAAAAAGGCTAAAGACTGTGCGGCAGGGGCTGTTCTCATTGCGGCGGTAGCTTCTGTGGCTGTGGGAATAAGGATATTCTGGGACTATTATGCTTTTATGGCTATAGCCTCTTATTTTGCAAGAAACATATGGCTAGGGATAGCTTTAGCCGCAGGTGTGATACTGTGGCTCGTATGGGTGTTCAAAACGCCTGCTGACAAAGATAAAAAAGATAAGGAAAAATATATATGAACAAGAAAAATGCAAATTCAAAAAATGCGTTCGTCACCATTGTTGGACGTGCGAACGCAGGCAAATCCTCATTGCTAAACGCACTTGTGGGCGAAAAGATAGCCGCAGTAAGCGACAAGCCGCAGACAACAAGAACAAAGATAACAGGTGTTCTCACAAAGGGAGAAACGCAGTTCGTTTTCATGGACACACCTGGTATGCACAAGGCTAAAAACAAGCTTTCCGAGCATATGCTCAACGCTGTGAACGAGTCTGTTGCAGGGGTTGACCTTATTATCCTTATGGCTGACTGCACAAAGAAAATATCCGAAAACGAGCGTGAGCTTGTAAAGAACTTTAAGGCAGGCAAGACTAAGGTGATACTTGTGCTGAACAAGATAGATCTTCTTGAAAACAAAGAGGATCTTATCGCAGTGATAGCAGAGTATTCAAAGCTTTTTGATTTTATAGATATCGTACCAGTGAGCGTTCTTGAAAAGGACGGCCTTGATATTATTATGGAAGATCTTGAAAAGAATGCTGTGGAGGGTCCGCACTACTTCCCTGATGATAAATTCACAGACCAGCCTGAAAAGGTCATAATGGCTGAGATAATAAGAGAAAAAGCACTCAATAACCTTAATGACGAAGTTCCTCACGGCATAGCTGTGACTATCGAACATCTTAACGAGCGTGAAAATAGAAATGGTGAAGCTATACTTGACGTTACCGCTACTATTTACTGCGAGAGAGAGTCGCACAAGGGTATTCTTATTGGAAAAGGCGGCTCTATGCTTAGAAAGATAGGTCAGGAAGCAAGAGCTGACCTTGAAGATTTCTTCCAGATAAAAGTAAATCTCCAGTGCTGGGTTAAGGTAAAAGAGGGCTGGAGAAACCGTGAGGGCATGATAAAGAATTTCGGTTTGGAATAAAGGCAACATATTTTTCCGCTTATAATGACCGCCAAAAAAGCTGATAATATCAGTAAGGCGGTGAATATCATGACTTTATGGGACAAGTTCTTTGAAAGCGGCAGGATAGAGGATTATCTCACATATGCCGCACACAGAAAAGAGGATACTGACAATGCTGACCTTTATGGGACTGATACTGAGGGAAAATGACAGGGGCGAAACAAGCAAATCCGTCACTGTCCTCACAGCAGAGCGTGGAGTCATAGATATATTTGTTCGTGGAGGCAGGAAAAGCACGAAAAATGCGTCATCAACGCAGCTTTTTGCATACTCTAAGCTGTGCGTTGAGGAAAAGAAGAACGCTAAAGACCAATCAATGTTTTTTCTCAACAGCAGTGAATCAGAGAAGCTTTTTTACAACATCAGGCTCGACCCTAAAAAAACGGCTCTTGCCTCTTACTTTTCTGAGCTTCTCATGTATATACGAACAGAGGAAAGCGGCTGTGACGAGATAATGCGGCTGACGCTGAACACACTTTATTTTCTCGATAAAGGCGACAGGGATAACGAACTTCTCAAATCTATATTTGAGTTTCGTCTGCTGTGCGAAGCAGGATTAAGGCCTGCGCTTCTTGGCTGTTCGGTTTGCATGGCGTATGAAGCTGACATAATGCACTTCAATCTGTCAACAGGGGTCTTGGAGTGTGACAAATGCTGTTACAATCCTGACAGCATTTACGATATTGAATTAGACAGGACTATGCTATACATAGTCCGATTTATTGCACTGACGGAATATGAGCGGCTTTTTGCTTTCAAGATAAGCGAAAGATATCAGAAAAAACTGACAGCTTTTACAGAGCGGTTTGTTAGATATAATCTGAAAGGCAAGTTTCCGTCGCTTGATTTTTACAGACTTTTGTAGGCATTGCGTAGCTTTGCCTATTGTCATATTTTGAGGTATATATAATGGACGAAAGATTTTATGATTCATTGGAGCTGAACAAAATTCTTGAAATGCTTTCAAAAGAATGCTCCAACGAAAAAACGAAAAAAATGGCTTTGGGGATAAAGCCTTGTTCTGATCTTTACACGGTCAAGAAAGAAACAGGCAAGACCGCCGAAGCACTTGAACTCAGCGTTAGATACGGCACGCCGAATTTTTACAACATAAATGACGTATCAACTTACATCAAAAGAGCCGAAGCAGGCGGTGTGCTTTCTCTTGGAGAGCTTATCCAGATAAGACGCTTGCTTGCTCAGACCTATGAGCTTCACCACTGGTATGAGCAGTGTGAGAACAAGGACACTTCCCTTTCATATCTCTTTGAAATGCTATATCCAAACAAGTATCTGCAACAGCGACTTGAAACGGCTATCATAGATGACACAAAGCTTTCTGACGACGCAAGTGCGGAGCTGAGAAGCATAAGGCAGAAGATAACACGTTCAGGGCTTAAGATAAGAGAGACCCTTGACAAGATGATAAAATCCCAAAGCACTCAGAAATATTTGCAGGAGAGCATCGTCACAATGCGTGACGGACGTTTCGTTCTTCCGGTAAAGACTGAGTTCAAGGGCAATGTCAGCGGTCTTGTTCATGACACTTCCGCAACAGGCTCAACGCTTTTTATCGAGCCTATGTCGGTTGTGGAGGCAAACAATGATATCAGAATTTTGCAGGGTCAGGAGCAGGACGAGATACACAGGATAATCGCTGAATTTTCCATGGAATGTGCCGAAATGAAAGACCAGCTCATTTCAAACTACAATGCGGTAACAGAGATTAACCTTTATTTTGCAAAGGCAAACCTCGGTGCAAAAATGAGAGCAATGCTTCCTGAGATATCCAATGACGGTGTTATCGTGCTGAACAAGGCACGTCACCCTCTTATCGACCCGAAAAAGGTCGTGCCTATAAACTTTTCTATTGGCACTGATTATCACTCCCTGATAATAACAGGTCCTAACACGGGCGGTAAAACAGTTGTGCTTAAAACTGTGGGTCTGCTCACGCTTATGACAATGTGCGGTCTGCTTATCCCTGCGTCAGACGGAAGCAGGGTATCAGTATATAAAAACGTGCTTGTTGATATCGGCGACCAGCAGTCTATAGAAAACAATCTGTCTACCTTCTCTTCTCACATAAGCAGAGTAAAGACCATACTTGACGAAGCGGACAGCGAAAGCCTTGTGCTTCTTGACGAGCTTGGCTCAGGCACTGACCCTGTGGAGGGTGCTGCGCTGGCGGTAGCTATAATCGAACGCATAAGGATATTCGGTGCGACCCTTGTTACAACTACTCACTATCAGGAGCTTAAAATGTACGCTATCGACACTCCTGACGTTGAGAACGCTTCATGCGAGTTTGACGTGCAGACTTTGCACCCGACATACAGGCTTATCATAGGCTCACCCGGTAAGTCCAACGCTTTTGCTATCTCTGAAAGTCTTGGTATCGACAAGGATATAATCAAGTACGCTGAGTCGCTTATTTCTGAGGATAACAGAAAGTTTGAAACTATCATAGACAATCTTGAACGCACAAGAATGCAGCTTGAAGAAAACAACAGGCTTGCGGAGAAATACCGTGCGGAAAGCGAGGCTCTCAGAAAAGAGCTTGCAGAGCAGAAAGAAAAATTCTACGATCAGAAAGAAGCCGAGCTTGAAAAGGCAAGACGTGAGGCTCAGCAGATCGTAAATCGTGTTCAGCGTGAGTCGCAGGCGCTTATTGACGAGCTTGACAAGCTGAGAAAAGAGAAAGAAAATCCAAACTTCACTCAGAAAGCCATTGACGCAAGGCACAAGCAGAAGTCCACAATGAACAAGCTTTACAGCGAGGCTAACCCTGTTTCTGAAAGCAGGAACGAGGGATATGTGCTGCCAAGACCGCTGAAAAAGGGCGACAACGTGCTTATCGTTGACACAAACAGAAAGGGTATCATTATAACGCCCCCTGACAACAGCGGAATGTGCTTCATTCAGGCAGGCATAATGAAAACCAAGATAGATGTAAAGAAACTTCAGCTTATTGAAAAGCAGCAGCCGCAGAAACAGTCCAAAAAGCCTGTGAAAAAAGGCGGAGTATCTAAAAGCGGCATTGAGAGCCGTATGACACGAAAGGTATCCACCGAGCTTGATATCAGAGGCTATGCCGCAGACGAGGGCGTTCACGAAATGGAGCAGTTTATTTCTGACGCTATCATGTCAGGAGTGACGATGCTCACCATAATCCACGGCAGAGGCACTGGTATTCTCCGTGACGCCATAAGGCGTGCGCTTAAACACCACCCGTCTGTAAAATCATTCAGAAAAGGCGTTTACGGCGAGGGCGAGGACGGCGTAACTATCGTTGAATTAAAGTAAAATAATCACATATCACCGCATTTTGGTATATAATAAGCCAAAGGCGGTGATTTTTTTGAGCGTCCACAAGCGTTCTTTCAAGAACAGAATTTCATACATAATTCTTGCTGTCGTTATTATTCTTGCACTGCTCACGACGGTGTTTTTTGCACAGCTTTCAAGGCACATCAGCGAAATAAGCGAGTTTGAAAGCAAGCAGGCGGCACTTGACGTGATAAATGCGGCCATAAACAGAGAGCTGGAAAAACTGCCCCAGAGCAGTTATATAAAGATATCTGAAACTGACGGCAGGATAACCTCCATAAACAGCGATACGAACGCTGTGAACAGGCTTCAAAGCAGTGTTTCAAGGGCTGTGAACGAAAGCCTTTCACAGCTTGAGGGTACAAAACTCAGCGTACCCATCGGCACACTTTCAGGAATAAATATCCTCACAGGCAGAGGTTTTGACATACCACTGCGGCTTCATCAGATAGGTGCGGCAAAGACCAAACTTAAAAGCGATTTAACGGAAGCAGGGATAAATCAGACAAAATACAGCCTTTATCTCACTGTGACCATAGAAATGACAGCCATTCTTCCTGCACACTCTACGGATATCGTGGTGAGCTATGACTATCCCGTAAGCGAAACTGTTATCGTAGGGGAGATACCTGATATGTACTTAGACAAGGGAAAAGGCTGATTTTTTCGCAGTTTATAGAAAAAAGGCTTGTATTTCACCAGCAATTATGGTATAATATAAAGGGCAATACCGCATAAGGCACGCCTAACGGCTTTGCACGCAATCTGCTTGCAGATTTTCCGTTATCTCGCACAGAAACTCCTTGAAATACGGAAGTATTCCTGCGTCGTTTCTATACAAGCTAACGAAAAATCTGGCTACGCATCTTGCGTACAATCCTTATGTGGTATTGCCCTGCGTATGATATGCCGTAAAAAGTTGGCAGAAATGGAGTTGTGTTATTTTGAACGAACAGGAAGCTAAAAAACGTATAGACGAGCTTGTGAAGCTTTTGAATTATCACTCTCAGCTTTACTATGTTGAGGACAGGAACGAGATCACAGACTATGAATACGATATGCTCCAGCAGGAACTAAAGGGTCTTGAGGAGCAGTTTCCGCAGTTTATCAGAAGCGACTCCCCTACTCAGCGTGTAGGCGGCAATGCGATATCAATATTTGAGAAAGTCACACACCGTGTGCAAATGGGTTCTTTACAGGACGTTTTTTCCTTTGAACAGGTGAGAAGCTTTATTGAGACAGTTCAGCAGGCTGTGGATAAACCGCAATTCGTTGTTGAGCCGAAAATAGACGGACTTTCGGTATCCCTTGAATATCATAACGGTGAGCTTGCCATAGGTTCTACCCGTGGTGACGGCTTTGTGGGCGAGGACGTTACTTCTAATCTGAAAACTGTAAAGTCCATTCCTATAAAAATAAATGAGGAACTGCCTTTGATAGAAGTCAGAGGTGAAACATATATGCCGAGAAATGTTTTTCTGAAGCTTGTTAAAGAGCAGGAGGACAATGACGAGCAGCCTTTCAAAAACCCTAGAAACGCCGCCGCAGGTTCTCTTAGACAGAAAGACCCTAAGATAGCGGCAAAAAGAAAGCTTGATATCTTTGTGTTCAATGTTCAGCAGATAGAGGGCAAGGAACTTACTTCTCACAAGGAGTCACTTGACTATCTGAAAACACTGGGATTCAAGACTATCCCTGATTACAAGCGTGTGTCTACCGCTGATGAGGTCATAGACTGCATAAAGGCTATCGGAGAAAAGCGTTTTGACCTGCCATTCGATATTGACGGCGTTGTTATAAAGGTCGATGATTTCAGACAGCGTGAGATACTTGGTGCGACTGCAAAAGTGCCAAAGTGGGCTGTGGCTTACAAGTTTCCGCCTGAGGAAAAGACCTCAAAGCTGCTTGATATAGAGCTTAACGTGGGCAGAACAGGTGCTATAACACCTGTGGCCGTGTTTGAGCCTGTTTTTCTTGCAGGCACGAGCGTTTCAAGGGCGACCCTACACAATCAGGATTTTATAAGAGAGAAAAACATTTCCGTGGGGGATATCATCAAAGTGCGCAAGGCAGGAGATATAATCCCTGAGGTGCTTGGCTCTGTGGAAAAACATGGCAACGGAGTTTTCACGCTCCCTGAGTGCTGTCCTGTATGCGGAACAAAGCTTGTGAAGTCCGAGGAAGAAGCGGCGGTAAGGTGTCCGAACGTTGAATGTCCTGCGCAGATATTCAGAAGCATCGTTCACTTTGCTTCAAAGGGCGCAATGAACATTGACGGTCTTGGTCAGAAGATAGTTCACACCCTTCTTGACAACAAGCTTATCACCTCTGTGGCTGACCTTTACACCCTGAGCGAAAACAAGCTTTTACAACTTGACAACTTCAAGGAAAAATCAGTGAACAATCTGCTTAGTGCTATAGAAAAGTCAAAGTCCAATTCTTTGGACAGATTGGTGTTTGGTCTGGGCATAAGAAATATTGGACAGTCTTCTGCGAAGCTTCTGTGCGACAAGTTCGGCGACCTTGACAACATCATGAACGCCTCCGCAGAGCAGATATCCGAGATAGACGGCTTTGGCGGCGTAATGGCGCAAAGCGTTTACAACGCTTTCCATGAAGAGCATATGATAGAGCTTATCCAAAGGCTCAAAGAATGTGGGATAAACACAAAGTATGAGAAGATACAGATAGACGACCGCTTTGCAGGAAAGACTTTTGTTCTCACGGGCACTTTGCCGACGCTTAAAAGAAGCGAAGCAAAAGCGCTCATTGAGAAATACGGTGGCAAGGCAAGCGGCTCGGTGTCCAAAAAAACGGACTATGTTCTTGCAGGTGAGGAAGCAGGAAGCAAGCTTGATAAAGCTCAGCAGCTCGGTATCGAAATAATCACCGAAGAACAGTTCAAGGATATGATAAAATAAGATAATATCTTTTTATATAAATAAAACAGGAGGAATGTAAAATGAACATTGACATTAAACACATTGCCAAGCTGGCAAGACTTCGCATTGAAGACGATCAGCTTGATAAGTTTGAGTCAGAAATGGAAAACATCGTGGGAATGGTTGAAAAGCTCCCCGACATTCAGGACGAAATGACCCTTGACCCTGACAACCCAATGATACTCAGAAAAGACGTGGCTGTTCAGGATAAATTCACAAGACAGGAGCTTATGCAGAACGCTCCTCAGGTAAAGGCAGGCTGTCTTGTCGTGCCTAAAACAGTAGAGTAAGGAGTGTTATAATTGGAACTTTTTGAAAGAAACGCCTGTGACTTGTCAGAAATGATAAAGAACAAGGAAATAAGCTCCGCAGAGCTTACAAAGTCTGTTTTTGACAGAATAAAAGCAGTTGAGGGCAAGGTAGACGCTTATCTGACACTTGACGAAGAAAACGCTATGAAAAAAGCCGCTGAGATAGATGAAAAGCTTGCAAAGGGCGAGGAGCTTTCACCTTTGGCTGGTATACCTGTTGGTATCAAGGACAATATCTCAACAAAGGGTCTGAGAACAACTTGTGCATCAAAAATGCTTGGAAACTATGTTCCGCCTTTCAATGCAACTGTAATGAACAAGCTGGACGATATCGTTGTAACAGGCAAGCTCAACATGGACGAGTTCGCTATGGGTTCATCAACCGAGAACTCTCATTTCAAGCCTACTAAAAACCCATTTGATACAGAGAGGATACCTGGCGGTTCATCAGGCGGATCTGCTGCGGCTGTTGCAGCAAGAGAGGCTATCGTTACTCTTGGCTCTGACACTGGTGGATCTATCAGACAGCCTGCTTCATACTGCGGCGTTGTAGGTCTGAAGCCTACATACGGCAGCGTTTCAAGATACGGTCTTGTTGCTTTCGCTTCATCACTGGATCAGATCGGACCTCTCGGCAAGTGCGTAAAGGACGTTGCTATGGTACAGTCTGCTATCGTTGGTCATGACAAGTATGACGCTACTTCTTCCTATAGAGAGTATCCTGATTTTGCAGCTGACCTTAAAGCTGACGTAAAGGGTCTGAGGATCGGTATACCAAAAGAGTATTTCGGCGATGGTATCGACCCATTCGTTAAGCAGTCTGTAATGAACGCTGTGAAAGAGCTTGAAAAGCAGGGCGCAACTGTAAAGGAGATTTCTCTGCCGTCTACAGATTATGCACTTTCATCATACTACATCATTTCTTCTGCAGAAGCTTCTTCAAACCTTGCAAGATTTGACGGTGTAAGATACGGTTTCAGAGCCGAAGAATATGACGGACTTGTTGATATGTACGAGAGAACACGTTCAGAGGGCTTCGGTGACGAAGTAAAGAGAAGAATAATGCTCGGCACATTCGTGCTTTCATCAGGTTTCTATGACGCTTACTACAAGAAAGCAAAGCTCGTTCAGAAGAGAATAATGCAGGAGTTCGCATCTCAGTTTGCTGACGTTGATGTTATCGCTACTCCCACAGTTCCGTCAACAGCATTCAAGATCGGTGAAAACACTGACGATCCCCTTAAAATGTACGCAAACGATGTCTGCACTGTTACAGTGAACATTGCAGGTCTGCCTGCAATAAGCATTCCTTGTGCATATGACGACAAGGGTCTGCCTGTTGGTATGCAGCTTATCGGCGGAAAGTTTACAGAGCAGCGTCTGCTTAACACAGCTTATGCTTATGAGCAGCTTGTTGGCGGATTCAAAATGCCTGAACTTTAAGGAAAGGGGTCACAAAAATGGTAAAAGGCTACGAAGTTGTAATCGGTCTTGAAACTCATGCTGAGCTTAATACCGAGTCTAAAATATACTGCGACTGCAAGAACCAGTTCGGTCTTGAAGTCAATTCACAGGTTTGCCCTATCTGCATGGGTATGCCTGGCACACTGCCTACTCTTAACGAAAAGGTAGTTGATTATGCAATAAGAATGGGTCACGCACTCAACTGCGAGATAAACCGTGTCTGCAAGCAGGACAGAAAGAACTATTTCTACCCTGACCTGCCAAAGGCTTATCAGATATCACAGGCAGAAGTTCCTCTCTGCGGCAAGGGTTATGTTGATATCCTTGTTGACGGCGAGGAAAGAAGAATAGGTATCACAAGAATACACATCGAGGAGGACGCAGGTAAGCTGCTCCACTCTGACAAGTTCCATGGTGTATCACTTGTTGACCTTAACCGCTGCGGTGTTCCGCTTATCGAGATAGTTTCTGAGCCTGATATGCGTTCCTCACAGGAAGCAAAGGTTTATCTTGAAACACTGAAATCTATCCTACAGTATCTTGGCATATGCGACTGTAAGATGCAGGAAGGCTCTATCAGATGTGATGTAAACGTATCTGTTCACAAGCCTGGCGAGCCATTCGGCACACGTTCTGAGATGAAGAACGTAAACAGCTTCTCTGCCGCTGTAAGAGGTATCGACTACGAGGTAGAAAGACAGATAGCTGTTCTTGAAGCAGGCGGAAAGGTCGAGCAGGAAACTCGCCGTTGGGACGACGAAAAGGGAATGAGCATTCCAATGCGTTCAAAAGAGGACGCACAGGATTATCGTTACTTCCCTGAGCCGGACCTGCTCACTATCGTTGTTGAGCAGGAGCGTGTTGACGAGCTTAAAAAGAGTATCCCAGAGCTTCCAAACGTAAAGATACTCAGATATGTAAAGAAGTTCGGTCTGAACATAAAGGACGCAACATTTATCGCAGAGTCTGTTTCCCTGGCAAAGCTTTTTGACGACTGCATGGCAAAGGACAAGTTCCCTGCAAAGTGCTATACAACATGGATACTTGGCGACCTTGTTAAGTACATGAACGCAACAGGCAAGACTCTCGAAGATACAAAGCTCACTGCTGACAATCTTACTGACCTTGCCGCTGCTATCGAGGCAAAGACCATTTCCAACGCTGGCGGAAAGAAAGTTTTTGCAGTTCTTCTTGAAGAGAACAAAAAGGTAAGCGACATTATCGAGGAGCAGGGTCTTGCACAGGTTTCTGATGACAGCGCACTTGAAAAGATCGCTGACGAAGTTCTTGCCGCAAACGAAAAGTCTGTAAATGACTACAAGGGCGGAAAGACAAATGCTCTGGGCTATCTGGTAGGTCAGTGCATGAAGGCTTCAAAGGGCAAGGCTAACCCTGGAAAAATGAAAGAGATAATTCTTGCAAAGCTTGGCTGAACACAGAAAAATCTGATATAACAAAAGAGGATCGCATTTGCGGTCCTCTTTTTTGTACTCATATAAGTTTTCCGTAACAAAACTCGCCATCTGAAGAGGTTATCTCTATCTTTAAAAGCTGTCGCCTTAAAGAAACTTCTTCGCTCGTCCTCGGTATTTTCACTGTCACATAATTTGGCGCATGACCTTGGTGCCACTGAGAGCTTGTTTCCTTTTCAAACAAAACCTCCTGCACTGTGCCAACAAGGCTTTTGAGATACAAAGCCTTTGTTTCGTTGCATACATCTGCCATTTGAGCCGCACGACTGTGCTTGGTCTTACGGTCGAGCTGACCTTTCATTTTGTCGGCAACAGTGGTAGGTCTGCGTGAATACGGGAAAATATGCGTTTCTGCAAAAGAAATCTTCTTTGCAAATGCCAGCGACTTTTCAAATTCCTCGTCAGTTTCATGTGGAAAGCCAACCATTATGTCGGTGGTTATAGCGCAGTTTGGAAAATGCCTGCGAAGCTTCTCGCAAAGCTCAGCATACTCCGCCGTATCATAATGGCGGTTCATGCGCTTCAAAGTTTCGTCACAGCCACTTTGCAGGGAAAGATGAAAATGTGGACAGAGCTTTTCAAGCTTTGACATTCGCAGGATATCTTCATCTGAAATAAGCTCAGGCTCAACAGAGCCGATACGCACTCTGTAATCGCCATCACAGCCGCAAGCGGCTTCAACAGCGTCAATGAGCCGTGTGCCGTTTTTGAAGTCTCTGCCGTAACAGCAAAGATTTATGCCCGTGAGGATTATCTCCTTGTGACCTGAGTCAACGAGCTGCTGAACTTCGGGAGCGATATCCTCCAAAGGTTTTGAGCAGATGTGTCCTCTCGCAGTGGGGATAATACAGTAGGTGCAATACTGATCACAGCCGTCTTGAATTTTGACATATGCACGAGTTTTTTGGTCAGCACCTGAGTTTGTCATTTTCTCAAAAGCCTCTCCCCTCTCACGAGGAACTATCCTGATAATACGCTCGCCACTTGTGATATACCTTTTTATAAGGGCAGGTATCTCCTTTTTTGCACCTGTGCCAACTATGATACCGCACTCGTCAAGAGCAGAAGCTTCCTTTTCAAAAGCCTGCGGAAAACATCCTGCCAAAACTATCAGACACTCAGGATTGGCTTTTTTTATCTTGTGGATAAGCTGTCGGCATTTCGAGTCCGACTGAGCGGTAACAGTGCAGGTATTTACAACACAGACCTCTGCATCAGCATAATCCTCAGTGACCTCATAACCCTCGGACAGCATTGCTTCCTTTATATTTTCTGTTTCATATTGGTTTACCTTGCAGCCGAATGTATAGAAAAAGGCTTTCATATTTGATTTCCTTTCAGTAGCCAAATGTTTATAATGCACAATAAGTCGCAATAATATATGTGCATATTGCATAAATCTAAACTTTGATTTTTATCACTCTTGACTATTGTACCATATTTTAAATTTTTTTGCAAATATCCATTGACAAATCAGAAAAATCGTTTATAATATAAATTGTAGAGAAAAGATCTACAGAATTTATGTGGGAATCAAGATCGGATATACCGATCATTCTGAAGGAGGAATATTTATGACAAAGGTAAAAATCATGCTCGATTCCATTGCAGCGGTAAAGAAGTTTGTAAGCGTAGTTTCTATGTACGACTTTGATGTGGATCTTGCGTCAGGAAGATATGCAGTTGACGCTAAGTCAATTATGGGTATTTTCAGCCTTGACCTTTCAAATCCTATCCAGCTCGTAGCACACACAGACGACGCTACTAAATTCCTTGACGAAATCAAAGAATTTATTGTTGACTAAACTTTGATATCACGAAAGCACTGAGTTTTAAAAGCTCAGTGCTTTTTTTGTTGCAAAATTTAAACGATTTCGCATTTTTGCAAAATATCATCATATAGTTTAATATATTTACGAAAATACACTTTCTACTTTTGTTGTATTTTCATTCAAAACGCATATAAAACGTTTAAGATTTTCGTAATAAGAAAACTTTTAGCTGATTTGTTATAGCTTTTATATAAGTTCCACATTAACTAAAACGTTTTAATATGATTAATTATCCAAATTTTATACAATAAATTAACACGAAATAAGTAAAATTCATATTAATATCTTCGCGTATAATATTTTACACAATATCTGTTTACTATTTGTTCATATTGACATATAATTATATATGGATTAAGATATGTGACATATAAGTATAGAACTGCTGTTGCCAATGTAAAAAGAAACGAAAATCTCAGAAATTTTCGGTTCTTTTTAGTTTTTCAGAGGTTATTATTGCGAAAGGAGGATATGCCAAAGGGCATAATCACGAACATGATCAAAGCTTATATCAGGATAAACGATCTTAATGACATCAAGACTTTGCATGAAGCGGCTTTAAGCTGCAAATACGATCTGGTGGTGCAGTCAGGAACAAAAATACTCAATCCAAAATCACTTATGGGTATTTTCGGTCTTGGCACAAAGAAAACTGTATCGCTGGTAGCTAAATATGACGACAAGCGTGATTTTCTCGAAAAATTTGGTGATCTGATCTCAACTTAGATCATTCCTTATAAAAGCGTTCTGCTGCTGCGGAGCGCTTTTCTCTTTTGCCCTTGTAATCACAAGAGCTATATGTTATAATAGTACAAAAAAGACAAGGAGATAACTAATGAGCGTAAAAATAATATTGCTTGCACTGGAAACTTTGCTGTTGTTTCTGTTTCTTGTACCATTACCTGTTATATGCTCAGGCAACCTGCTTGGCATTATCGTTTCGGTGATGCTAATGATCATAACGGCAAACTGGACAAAATTCTGCGGTATTATATCAAAAATATGGGGACATGACGCAGGTAAATTCGGGCTTATCTTTGTAAGCACATTGATACTTGCCGGGATAATATATGTGGGCATTCTTTCCATACTTATGTACAAAGCACAGGAAAACCGCCCTGAAAAAGCCAATGTTATAGTTGTGCTTGGCTGTCAGGTAAAAGGCGAACGCCCCTCACGAATGTTACGCAGACGACTTGACGCTGCAATTACGGCTATGAACGACAATCCGGATACGCTTTGTATAGTTTCAGGTGGCAAGGGTGATGATGAGAAAATAAGCGAAGCCTTGGCAATGAAAAACTATCTGCTTGAAAAAGGCATGGACAGCGACAGGGTAATAATGGAGGACAAGTCCACTTCAACTTACGAAAATATCCAAAACTCTCTCAAGATACTCGATGAACTCGGCATGAGCCATGATATGACTATCGTCACAGACGGCTTTCATCAATACCGTGCAAGCCTTATCGCAAAGGCTCAGGGTGTGGAGAATGTCACCGCCTATTCAGCCTACACCGAGCCACGATACCTGTTCACATATTGGGTGAGAGAGTGGCTTGGGCTAACGCACTTTTTCATGCTGGGCAGCTAACTAAATTTCACGAAAATTTGCACAAAAAGCTATTGAAAACAGCACAAAGGTATGCTAGAATAAAGTCATAAATAAATGAAAATCGGAGGTTAAAACATGAAAAATATACCAGAAGTAAAACTTGGCATCGTTGCAGTTTCAAGAGATTGCTTCCCTATGTCGCTTTCAGAATCAAGACGTATCAAGGTCTGTCAGGAGTACAAAAAGGCTTACGGAGATATCTACGAATGTCCTACAGTTGTGGAGAACGAAAATGATATGCTCAAGGCTCTTGACGAGGTAAACACAGCAGGCTGTAACGCACTTGTTGTATATCTTGGAAACTTCGGACCTGAGTCCTCAGAAACACTTCTAGCAAAGAAGTTTGGCGGTCCTGTTATGTTCGTTGCGGCTGCTGAAGAACCATGCGGCGATGCACTTATCGACAACAGAGGCGACGCTTACTGCGGAATGCTCAACGCAAGCTATAACCTTGCACTGAGAAACATCAAGGCTTATATCCCTGAGTACCCTGTTGGTACACCTGACGAGTGTGCAAAGATGATAAGCGAGTTCGTTCCAGTTGCAATGGCTATACTCGGTCTTAATGATCTTAAAGTAATCTCATTCGGACCACGTCCACAGGACTTTCTTGCCTGCAACGCACCTATCAGACAGCTCTACAATATGGGTATCGAGATAGAAGAAAACTCAGAGCTTGACCTTTTCGAGTCATTCAACGCCCATGCCGGCGACGAGAGAATATCTGCTGTTGTGGCTGACATGGAAGCAGAGCTTGGCAAGGGCAATAAAATGGCAGGCATTCTTCCAAGACTTGCGCAGTATGAGCTTACTCTTCTTGACTGGGCAGAAGCTCACAAGGGCTCAAGAAAATATGTTGTATTTGCAAACAAGTGCTGGCCTGCATTCCAGACACAGTTTGGTTTCGTTCCTTGCTATGTTAATTCAAGACTTACAAAGATAGGCATTCCTGTTGCCTGCGAAGTAGATATCTACGGTGCTGTCAGCGAATACATAGGCGTTTGTGTATCACAGAAGCCTGTTACGCTCCTTGACATCAACAACACTGTTCCTGCGGACATATACAATGATGATATCGCAGGAAAGTTCCCTTACACACATAAGGATACATTCATGGGCTTCCACTGTGGAAACACAGCTTCATGCCTTGTAAAAGAGCCTGAGATGAAGTTCCAGCGTATCATGAAGAGAAATCTTGAGCCAGACAGCGAGCCTAATATTTCAAGAGGTACTCTTGAGGGCGATATCGTTGACGGAAATATAACATTCTTCCGCTTCCAGTCAACGGCTGACGCACAGCTCAAAGGATATATTGCAGAGGGCGAAGTTCTTCCTGTGGCAACACGTTCATTCGGCTCTATCGGTATTTTCGCTATCAACGAAATGGGCAGATTTTATCGCCATGTTCTCGTTCAGAAGAACTATCCTCACCACGGTGCTGTTGCTTTTGGTCACTATGGAAAGGCACTCCACAGTGTTATGACATATCTTGGCATGACAGACATAGGCTTCAATCAGCCAAAGGGTATGCTTTATCCAACAGAAAATCCGTTTGCAGATTAATATTTTAGGGATACCGCACTGTAATGGTGCGGTATTTCTGCTTTTATGAACTAAAAAATCAACAAGTGAGCCAACGCTTATTCACACATAATTATATGCCCTGCCGAATAATAAGAATTTTATTGACAAATATGCGAAAAATGTAGTATAATAGAAGTAACTATTATAAGGAGATGTAGCCATGTCTGTTTACCGTATTTATGTAGAAAAAAAGCCTGAATTTGCAGTTGAAGCAAATTCACTTATCGGCGGAATAAAGTCAGCTCTGGGACTTGAAAACCTTACAGGTCTGAGGGTTATAAACCGCTATGACGCAGAGGGTCTTTCGAGAGAGGATTTTGACCTTGCAGCGCCAGTCGTTTTCTCTGAGCCTGCTGTTGACGTTACTTACGATCACCTGCCTGCTGTAAAAGCTGACGAGTTTGTTTTTGCAGTTGAGTATCTGCCAGGTCAGTTCGATCAGAGAGCTGATTCCTGCGCACAGTGTATCTCACTTCTCACTGGAGGAAAAAGACCTACTATCAAGTCAGCGAGAATTTATATCGTTTCTGGCAAACTCACAGAAGAAGAGCTTGACCAGATCAAGCACTATATGATAAACCCTGTTGAGTCAAGAGAAGCTTCCCTTGATTGCTTCGATACACTCGATATCAAGTACACTATCCCTACCACAGTCAAGACTGTTGAGGGCTTTATCTATTCAACAGACGATGACCTGAGATTCATGCTCACAGACTTGGGTCTTGCAATGGACTTTGACGATATCAAGTTCTGTCAGGATTATTTCAAGAATGTTGAAAAGAGAAATCCTACTATCACTGAGATAAGAATGATAGACACATATTGGTCTGATCACTGCCGTCATACTACATTCTCCACTATCGTCGATAACGTTTCTATCGACTCAGACTACATAGCTGCTACCTTTGCAGACTATATCAACACAAGAAAAGACCTTTATGCAGGCAGAACTGACAAGCCTGTTACACTTATGGATCTTGCTTGTATCGGTGCAAAGCAGCTGAAAAAAGCCGGTCTGCTCAAAGACCTTGACGAGAGTGAGGAGATAAACGCTTGCTCTGTTAAGATAACTGTTGACGTTGACGGCAATCCTGAGGACTGGCTGCTCATGTTCAAAAACGAAACACACAACCACCCTACAGAGATCGAGCCATTCGGCGGTGCGGCAACTTGTCTTGGTGGCGCTATCAGAGACCCTCTGTCAGGACGTTCATATGTATATCAGGCAATGAGAGTAACAGGTGCAGGCAATCCGCTGGTTCCTGTTGAGGACACTATCACAGGTAAGCTTCCACAGAGAAAGATAGTTGTAGGTGCGGCAAACGGTTATTCTTCATATGGCAACCAGATAGGTCTTGCTACCGGTCACGTTCACGAGATATATCACCTAGGCTATGTTGCGAAGAGAATGGAGATAGGTGCTGTAGTCGGTGCTGCTCCTGCTGAAAACGTAAGACGTGAAAGACCTGAGCCTGAGGATATCGTTATCCTCCTTGGCGGAAGAACAGGACGTGACGGCTGCGGCGGAGCAACAGGCTCTTCAAAATCACACAACCTCCACTCACTTGAAAACTGCGGAGCTGAGGTACAGAAGGGTAACGCACCTGAGGAAAGAAAGCTTCAGCGTTTGTTCAGAAACCCTGAAGTTACTTCAATGATAAAGCGTTGTAACGACTTCGGTGCAGGCGGAGTTTCCGTTGCTATCGGCGAGCTTGCTGACGGACTTTCTATCAACCTTGACGCTGTTACAAAGAAGTATGACGGTCTTGACGGCACTGAGCTTGCTATCTCCGAGTCACAGGAGAGAATGGCTGTTGTTATCGCAAAGAGCGACCTTGAAAAGTTCATGGCTGAGGCTGCAAAGGAAAACCTTGAAGCAACAATGGTGGCAAGAGTAACTGCTGAGCCAAGACTTAAAATGAACTGGTGTGGCAACACTATCGTTGACCTTACAAGAGAGTTCCTTAACTCAAACGGAGCTGAAAAGCACACAGATATTTCTATTCCTGCTCCTGTTTTCGCAGCAGAGAGCAACGATGCTGACACTGCTGACCGCTGGGAGTCTATGATATCAAACCTCAACATCTGCTCACAGAAGGGTCTTATTGAGAGATTTGACTCAACAATCGGTGCAAACACAGTTCTTATGCCATTCGGCGGTAAATATCAGAACACACCTACACAGGCAATGGCTGCAAAGCTCCCTGTTCTTCACGGCAATACAAAGACAACGTCCATTATGGGCTGGGGCTATGACCCATATCTTTCATCTGTAAGCCCATACCACGGCGCAATGAGCGCAGTAGTTGAGTCTATCGCAAAGGTCATCGCAACAGGCGGTACATACGAGAAGTGCTGGCTCACATTCCAGGAGTATTTCGAGAGAACACAGAATGATCCTGAGCGTTGGGGCAAGCCTATGTCTGCTCTCCTCGGTGCGTACAAGGCACAGATAGAGCTGGGATGCGGTTCTATCGGCGGTAAGGACTCAATGTCAGGTACATTCGAGGAAATAGACGTTCCACCTACACTTGTTTCATTCGCTGTATCAGTAACAGACGCAGACAAAGTAGTTTCACAGGAGTTCAAGAAGGCCGGCTCTAAGGTGATCCTTATCAAGCCTGAATATGACGACAACAAGCTTGTGAACTTCGATTCACTTAAGGCCGTATTTGAAAAGGTAGAAAAGCTTATCGCTGAGGGCAAGGTGCTTTCATGCTGGGCTGTATCCTACGGCGGTGTATCTGAGGCTGTTGCAAAAATGGCATTTGGTAACAAGATAGGCTTTAAGTTCACAGACAAGCTCACAGCAGAAGAGCTTTACAGAGCTTGCTATGGCGCATTCGTTATCGAGCTTGCAGAGGGCGTTGACACTGACGAGAGAGTTATCGGTGAAACAACAGAAAGCTACGAGATAAAGTCAGACAATTACACAATAAGCCTTGACAAGCTCCAGACACTTTGGGAGGGCAAGCTTGAGCCTGTATATCCTGTTCATGTGAAAGAGCCTGATGAAAAGCCTGTAAAGTACAGCTACAAGGCAGACAAGAGAGTTGCACCTGCTATCAAGGTGGCAAAGCCAAAGGTGCTTATCCCTGTATTCCCTGGCACAAACTGCGAATACGATACAGCAAGAGCCTTTGAAAAGGCAGGAGCTGAGGCTGACATCTTCGTTGTAAGAAACCTCACAGAACAGGCTATCAAGGAGTCTGTTGACGCAATGGAGAAGAAGATAAAAGAGTCACAGATAGTAATGCTCCCAGGCGGATTCAGCGGTGGCGACGAGCCTGACGGCTCAGGCAAGTTCATCGTATCATTCCTGAGAAACCCAAGACTTACAGACGCTATCCATGACCTGCTGAAAAATCGTGACGGTCTTATGCTTGGTATCTGCAACGGCTTCCAGGCACTTATCAAGCTTGGTCTTGTACCATATGGTGAGATAAGAGATATGAGAGATGACTCCCCTACACTGACATTCAACACCATTGCAAGACACCAGTCTAAAATGGTAAACACAAGGATCGCTTCCAACAAGTCACCATGGCTTGCAGGCTGTGAGGTAGGCGATATCCACAGCGTGGCTATCTCACACGGTGAGGGACGTTTCGTTGCAACAGCAGAGGAGATCGCACAGCTTGCTGCAAACGGACAGATCGCTACACAGTATGTTGACTTTGACGGAGAACCTACATTTGACATTCATTGCAACCCTAACACATCATTCCAGGCTATCGAGGGTATCACCTCACCTGACGGACGTGTTCTTGGTAAAATGGGTCACTCAGAGCGTAAGGGCTGCTGCGTATCAAAGAACGTTCCTGGTGAAAAGGATCAGAAGATATTTGAAAGCGGCGTAGCTTACTTCAAGTAAAAAAACAAATACAAGGGCGGAGCTTTTCCGCCCTTTGTTTATATGAGGACAAAGATATGCTGAAATACATTATAATATATCTTTCCGCAATGAGCCTTTTGACGTTCATACTTTTTGGTGCAGATAAGCACAAGGCAAAAACACACAAATGGCGGATACCTGAGAAAACGCTCCTTGGTCTGAGCCTGCTTGGCGGCTTTGCAGGAGGATTTCTGGGCATGGAATTTTTCCGTCACAAAACAAAACACTGGTATTTTTATATGGTGATGATAATTTCTCTTGCACTATGGGCGTTTATCATATACAAGGTCATTGCAGAATAGAATATGTTCTTTAGGTAGTCAGTAACGACTGCCTAATTTTTTTGCCAATTCTGGTATAAAGCAGCGTAAACTTATTGGCGAAAAATAAAGTTAATCCTGTATAATAAAACTTGACACATACAAAACAGTGCATAGTATTATACAAAAAAAAGACTGCTTTCTACCCTTTTTCTGGGGTAGAAAGCAGTCTTTTTTCATTGTGCGTTTTTTACAGCGGCTTCAGTAAGTTCAGTTTCCGTGAAGATATAGTTGCTGCCGTCATTAGGAGCGATATACACCGTGATAGTTCCCAGCTTGCAATTTTCACTGATAGCACCACCAGTAATACCGAAGTTCATCGTGTCAGATGGAGCGGCTGAGCCTTCATCCAAATTCTTTATAGTGTCAAGCTCAAGTTTGTCAGTTGAAGTACCGTCTTTAGTGAAACTGCCCTCAATATCACCCTCGGGAGCAAAATTAAACTTCGCCATAATGCCCACATTAGAGTGATTTGTAACTGTGATAGCCTTTGTGTCGCTGGTCCATTTGCCGTCTGCCTAATCGACTTGATGTGTTTCAGGATTCCAAGTCTTTTCGCCCTCGGTGTAATCGAAGGTCATATCTTCCCAAGTAATGTCGGCGGATATAGTTACAGGAGATTCCGCACCTGCCTTATATTTGCCCTGCACGTCGGCAGTGGTGTCCGCAAAGGCAGGGACCGCCATAGAAGCTGTCATTGCCAGCGACAGTATGGATATAATAACTTTTGTCATTTTTCTGCCCTCCTTATTCCGCTGTAACGGTGTAAATGCCGTTCTCATCAGGTCCGCTGACGGTGCATCCCTCTGCTAGTTGAATACCGCCATATCTGCCTGTTTCATATTCATCCGGCTTAAAGTTATATGTACCCACACCGCAGATGATCTTTGCCTCTTCTCTATAAACACTATCAAAGGAGAATTTGCCTATCCGAATATTACCCGACAGTTTTAAGGTCGGCGTACCGGTAGTAACCATGGGAACTTTAAGCGTCCCTAACGTAAAGTCGCCGAAAATAGTGACATCTTTCTTAACTTTCATTGTTCCGATAATATTATTGACTCCCTCGAATTTCCAAATACCGCCATAGCTGGTAAAGTAATCTTTCGTGATGACACAACCTCTCAAGGTCACATCTGAGTAATTATTATTGTCGCCCAACCCATTCAGAGTACAATTGTCAACGATCAGATGTTGTTCAGCTCTTCCATTCATCTGCACATAACAACCGATAGTACCGTTGCTCAGCGTCTTTCTGTTCAGATCAAACTCCAGATCTTTTCCTGACGAAACCGTCAGCATCTCGTATGCTCCGTTAAGATCGTTGTTTAGCTTTGCCTTGCCGCCATTTTCAAACACGCTGCGCAGATCCTCCAAATTTTTCACCATAGTGGTGTCTGAGGTATCTGAGATGATCTTTACTGTAATAGTTCCGATCTTCTGATCTTTTGTGATCGCACCTCCGGAAATGCCAAAAGCAGTTGTGTCTGTTGGGGCGTTTTCAATTGTTGTATTCTCTGCAGAAGCAAGATCAAACTCGGTCTTGTCAAAGCTGCCATTCAGCCCATCCACATCGGCTGCGTAAGAAGCTTGGGCTAGACGTTCCGTCGCCTAAGGAGGAATTCGACCCGCCGTTGGGTTTCTACGAGAAGTGCAGTATTATGGACGAAATGCCTCTGGCTTACTGCGTTATCGAGCTTGTATTCGATGAGGATGGTCACGGTGTTGACTTTATTTTCCGCTACTGCAACAAGGAGATGGCGGTAGTTGAGGGTGTGCCCGTGGAAGAAATGCTGAATCGGTCTTTTTATGAAGTATTTCGCAACGGAGACCGAAAATGGCTGGTATCTTACGCAGATGTAGCACTCAACGGCACAAAGCACACGCTGAAGGATTTTAGCCCTGAGATCGGGAAAGACCTCACCATATATTGCTATCAGCCCGAACCCGGTTTCTGTGCCTGCGTCCTGCTGCCAGAATAAATGCACAACCTAAAATGACATTTCACTAAAGTGTACAGTGCAAAAAAATGCAAAAGGCTCTGATGAGACCAATTTTAGGTCAGCTCAGAGCCTTTAATCGTTAAATGAGGCACAGGTTCGATAGATACTTTTTTAGCAAGTTCTTCAAGATAATCAAGCGTAAGTTCACTTTCTGATTTTGAATTGAGCTCATCTAATGCTTCCAATAACGTCAACATTACAATACACCTCCTTGCTCATAGCCATATATTACCTTGGTATGTCCACTTTCTTCGCCAGGCCATCCGGATATGTTGTAAGCTTTGAACGCGTCAGTTAACAAAATTTGAAAGTGTTCTTTATCGTTTAGCAATCCTTTCGGGAAATCAATACGTGTTATTTTCCAACAAACTTGTTGTTCATGAATACTCTTTATTGCTTGAACAGGTATCGGATTTGATTTATACATAAAGATAAATTCCTCTATATCATTATTCGTGTCATGATGGTTATAGCAATGTGCTAACCATGTTTCAGAATTTTTGTCAATAGTTAAGTACAGGGGCATGATACCTTCTGTCGTGTCCCTAAAGCTCCCGTATGGGTTCTTAATCTTTTTCTTAGCCAGTTCTTCTCTTTGCGTTGGAGTCAGCTTTTCATTAACAAATGCCATAGTCTAAACCTCACAATAATAAAAGTATTTAATGGTATTTTAAAGAGAACCCATATGTAAACTCTTGCTTATCACACAGAAATGTGAGATAATAGATCTGTACGGTCAGAGGGTGCTGTTCACCTCCTTGAAAACCTTGACTCTGTCAATTTTCGTTTCGTTTACATAAACATATCTGGGCTTGAATTTCAAAACGCAGGAAAACTGAAGACCGCCTTTATCAGCAGTTTTCAGTCCCCTGTATACTATGCTTTCCGTACCTATTGCAATAAATCCGTCTTGATTTATGCCATACGATGTATCTACCGTGTACTTGAATTTTGTTCCGATTATTTCGCTGCACATTTGTTTTTTATTCCTTGCCTTTAATCTATTCATTCTCTAAAATATATTCATATTTATTATCTTCGCTCCAACGGCTGTCTATATCCTTAACAGACAGCGCATTGATCGAGCCGTCATCTCTGCCAACAGCCACGATCGCATATTTACTGCTGTCTGAAATTTTATACATATATACATCGGCTAAAACATGTTCCTTGTCATTGTCAAGAGATTCGGCATACGGAGCGCCGAATTTTTCCTTAAAGCTCAGAAAATCTCTGCTATTCCATGCGGTTATATCATTATATTTTACAATACTTTGAGGATTGATTATCCTGTAAATATCTATAACTTCGTACTTATTGCCCGTCTGAGCGACTATATAACTGCTGCTGTCGCCATAACAGGAAACAACGCAGCAGTTATGGTCTGCAATTTCAATAGTATTGGCAGTATTACACTCGATATCACCGGACTCATAATCCAAAGTATTTATGGATATGTTATAAACGCCGACCAGATTTTCCCCATCACCATGCTTTTCATCGATGGGACAAACTGCTATATATACCCCATATTTTTGCTTATCCGTGATAATATAAAATGATCTGGAAAGAAAAGCACTGGTATAATTTTTTCCTGAAGAGCTGGCGCTCACAGTATCCTTTTCATACTCTGTCGTGCGAATTATATCGCCTTCAAATCCATCAATCAACGCTTGTATATCAGCGTCAATACTATCTGAATTTTTCAGACCGTTACACAGTAAGGATTTTACGCCGTCTTTATCCCCATCGTCTATGTATGTCAATAATTGATCTACCGTATCTGCGTAGAACTGATCGTTGTATTTATACTCAACACCGTTTATGATAGGCGTTTCTTTAATGGCACAACTACTCAGAGATATCACCAATGCTAAGCTCGAAATAAGGTTGATGACTTTTTTCATTTATTATTTCTCCTTCCAGTCTAATGTTGCCGTATAAGTCTCATCTGAGAATGACCAACCTGCAGTTTCGTCAGTTTCACCTTTTTCCCTTGTCGATACAGTCGCATCTTTGAAAGCCTCATACATAATCTCACCATTCTCCATCCTCAATATCCGGTTTTTAAGTATTCATACTTATCGTAAAAAAGCGTACTTACTCTTATCAGCACTATCAAAACGTAAAATATATTCCGCTATTTTACTGCTCATTTTTTCAATTCCACACTTTTGATTGGAAATATAATTGATCATATATTTTATCGTGTCTAAAGCTATAAACCTATAGTTTTTCCAATCTTCCGTTAAAATTGCCGTCAGGTTCTGTTAAAGCCCAAACACTTCTACATTTTGTACACTTATAATAAAATTTTTTATGTCCATAACCATCATACTTATTAATGGAGTGTTTTTTACAAAGTTTCTTTGCTTTTTTTAATTCAGCAATATATTTTTTAGATAACAAAAATCGGAAATATCGTTAAACTCATCAACTTCAGCTAGTACTTCACAAACACATGATATTTTTATTGATTTTATAATATTATTTTCCATAACAATTAAAGGAGAACCTTTCCAATCAAACCATATTGCATCATCTGCTATAAAATACAACCGTTTCTCACCCAAAAAGGTTTTGTTTGCTATAGTCATCAATTCTATTTTTTCATTAATTGTTGCTTTTTTATTTGGATACCACTCTATTTTATTAGCAAGCACCATAAAATAATCTATTCCTATTTCTCCATGAAATGTTGCTATTTTATCATTATATTTTACATGAATTTTATCGCTACTTGCTTTGCCTACTGTTACAAATTCCATATGCATTTTCAATTATCACTTCTCCTTTAACCAATTGATGATGCTTCCATTTAATGAAAATAGACCTGATAAACCTGATGTAAATTCAAAAGTTCTTGGAATGTTAATTAATAATTGATTGCTAGTTCCAAAATTAGTCAGCTTTGAAACACTTGTTACCATTGCTATAGCTAATACTGCTCCTATTACAATTGTTACTGTGATGAGAATCTCTTTCCAATGCTCCTTGCACCACTCACAAGCGTTATCTACTTTTTCTTCCAACCAACTTTTTTCAATATCCGGTTTTAAGTACTCATATTTCTCTTAAAAGTCATTTTTGCTCTTATTAATAACATCAGCGACATCGCCGTCGATACGCACAACATCGGAAACAAACTCATTTACATCTTTTTTGAGATTATCAAAAGCGTCGATCTTATTTTCCTGAGTCTGTGTAGACGCTTTTATAGAACTAATTACATCGTCAACATTGCAAACGCTGATTACAATTTTTAAGGTCTAGATTTTGTAATCCAATTAACCTTATATTCTATTATTTGGTCATCAACATTTTCTGTTATGAAATTCAAGAATTTATCATAATTTTTCATTTTGCTGTCTACGTAAAACTTTCGTATACCCGCATATACTTTTATTCGTGTAACAATATTGGTTTTTTGATCAACTGTATCCGGTTTTATAATAGTAACTTTTTTTATCTCATCAGTTGTTATTTTTATTCGGATACCGCAGGTTTTAACAACCATTATTTCATCTTTTCGTACTTTAATTTTCAGAGTAGTGAATAATACAGGAAAAGAAAGCAAAACACAAAAAACAAGTAATCCTATATACATAAACCAATTTGCTTTAAAAGAGTGTTCTACAAAATCAATTATTTCAAGTATAATTACAAAAGAAAAAAGTACGACTACTAAAAACAGTAAGACATATCCATTATGTCTAATCTCAAAATAATTGTTTTTAGTTCTCAATCAACAGTTCACTCCTTTAATCTTTTATTGCATCAATTCCGCCTTGACCAATATTCTCAAAAAAACCTTCTATATATCCACCCACAAGACCATTGCGAAGAGTTTTGAAATATCTGCTAAAAATATCAAATTTAAAAGGCACTTGTTTATTAGCCGCTCTGGTTATTTGACGTGCAAAATCTGCTGAATAGCTATGTGTACCCACCAGTCTTTCAAAAGCTTGTATTCCAGAGAACTTATTAGCCATTTTCTGAGTAATTGCTTTTGTAGGTCCCTCAAATACCTTTCCTAAAATAAATGCAAATACAACTGAACCACATATATCAAGAGAAATTTCAGTAAAACTTTTATTTTCAATTCCAAATATATTTTTGAAATTTTCGGTTAGACTTGTGGAAACAAAAGCATCAACCGCTAATGCTACACCTGCTTTACCAAAAATCGAACCTATTAAGGCAGAGCAACTTGTTCCTGCAGGATTAATCATCAATATGCCACCTACAGCTCCTCCGATAAATGCCCCCAAATAATCTAATATTGAACCTTGCCACTTTCCGGTGATAGCGTATGTGACAATATTACTTGCAAGTTGACCAACGGTACTTAATATACCACCAACAAGTGCGGCTAACGCAACTGCAGCTCCTCCGAATGTAGCCACCGATATACAAATAATACCTACCGCTATGACTATGGTTACAACAATTGCAACAATCTCTTTCCAATGCTCCTTGCACCACTCGCAAGCGTTATCTACTTTTTCTTCCAACCAGCTTTTTTCAATATCCGGTTTCAGGTATTCATATTTATCATAAAAATCATTCTTGCTTTTATTGATAGCATCAGCCGCATTTTGGTCAATAATCATAACATCAGAAATGTATTCATTAATATTTTCTTTCAATGACTCAAGTGATTCAATTTTGTCCTCTTGGGTCTGCGTTGATGATTTTATCGAGCTGATAACATCATCAACGTCGCATATGCTTTCATCTATGGAAAGCACTTTTGATTTCAGTGATTTCAAATCAGCATTATCATTAATAAATAAAGGGTGATAATATTTTACGGCATATTCAGGATCATTTTTTATTATTGATGTAATGTTATTTTTTTATTGCTTCGCAATAATCATTTCCTAATTTATAGTATATAGCATTGACAAGGTGCAAAACCATTTTCAATAGTGCCATATGTTTTCTAAGTTCAATTATCTGTTTGTTTCTTATGTGTTTAGTGGTTCGCATCTTCTCATAGTTTAAACCTCAATACAATATTTCAAATAATAAATATTCCATCTCATCTAACCTTAATTGTTTTTCAAAAACGCATACCATTCTGCTCACCAATATACAGCCGTTGTTGCCGTTGGATCATTTGTTACCACTTTATGCTCTTATTTAAAATCAAGTGTAACACAAAATCTTTGTGCGATGTCGCCTTAATTAATAGGGTAAAGCCTATAATAATAGCCATTATCAGAATGTTTCTTTATACATTTAAATTCCGCTTCATTCTTTTCAAAACTTGCATATTTTACTTGCGTACTTTCGTTTTGTCTATATGGATAAATAATAAATTCTGGAATTTTATTTGTAAAATCATAATCTGAGACTTTGAAAAATTCTTCATAAGTAACATTGTTATTATCAATGAAAATAATCCCATAATTTAAATCGAGATATGTATTATAATTTATATCAAATGCATCACATATATCTTTCGTTTGCGTTGACGGTCCATATACAATACACTTATCCCATTCAAAGCCAGTAAAATCAGACATATGTATAATAATCTCGGTATCATCATTACATTTTTTTATAATTTTATCCTTTAACGATTTTGAATGACGATAATTTATTATTGAAAAAATGCTCAGTATAACTCCCATACACAATACTCCAATCAAAATTACTCTAATATATTTCTTGACCAATTCAATCACCTTTTTTATTATAGTATTTATTATCTGGTGGAAATCCGTTTTCATCAAGTGTTTCCAATATAATTAAATCATCTTTGTATCGTTCGTATGAAAGTCGTTCTTTTACAATCACATAATGTCCATCATCAGTTTCCTTCACAATATTTAATCCATTTGTATAATAGTAATCTAATACTTTTTTTGCTATATCTTTGGATGTACTATCAATTGATGTTGTTTTTCCAATCTCCCGTCCAATAACATTATTTAACAAATCAACTGCTTGATCAGCATCACCTAAAGTTTTAAACCTATGCGAGTATATATCTTTGATTTCATGAATAACGTTTTGATTTTTTTCATGAGCATTACCAACTTGTAAGCCTATATTCTCTCCCCACTTACTTGTTATAATTGAAATCCAAAAAGTGTGTCGAAAAGCATTTACTTCTGATCCTTCTTGAGCATCATTATCTTCAAAATCAAATGCATTTGCAAAACGAGAGGCATTTGTACTAATATTAGTATTTCCCACTCCAGGCTTAACTTTTCCAATTTGAAGAGATATTATCGGATGCCTTAAACCAAATGATATAGTTTTTAAAGTGTCACTTTTGAATATCTTACCAAGAATATTAAGTGGATATCCAAGTAAGTAAATACTTGAAGCAAGAAAAGCGATACCACAAACGGTCACACTTACCACTGTAGCTAATTTTACAGACAATCCCAAAAAAGTCAATAGCGGAACTAACGATGTAGATCCCGTGATTACAATTGCTGTAATTATCAACACAGCGCCAATTACTATAACAATTTCTTTCCAATGCTCCTTGCACCATTCGCCGACTTTTTTGCAGCCGTCTTTGAATTTCTCCCAACGGCTTTTTTCACATTCTGGTGTCAGGTATTCGTATTTATTATAAAAATCGTCTTTACTTTTATTTATCGCTTCTGCGGCGTCTCCGTCAATTCGTACAACGTCAGATATAAAATCATTTATGTCCTGTTTTAGATTTTCCAGAGTTTCTATCTTATCTTCCTGCGTTTTCGTTGATGATTTTATCGAGCTGATAACATCATCAACATTGCATATGCCGCTGTCAATTTTAAGAACTTTTGATTTAAGCGACCTCAAATCAGACTTATATTCTTTTACTGCTTTTTTTGCGTGGTTTATCAGGCTTGACATCTGATTTACTTTGCCTGCGTATAAAGTAATAGTTGCCATATATTCACTCCTTTTCTCCATAAATATGTTAAACAGATTTTGATTCTTTCTCCTTATCCTTATTTTGAGAAACAGAAAAAATCAAGTTATATATGGTTTCTTCGGAGTTTTCATTAAGTACAGTCAGCTTTTCGAGTTTTTCAGTCTGACTATCATTGAATCTCGTGTCAAGCTCACCTACACTTGGTTTACTCATATCTTATTCTCCTTCAGCCGTCTGTGGATTCTTATTAAACTCTCCGAGTTCTTCGTCAAGCTGAAGATAAGCGTCCTTAGTGTCTTTGACCACTCCATTGTTGATGGAATCAAGAATATCCTTTATCCCACCTATGTTCTCCATAATATGATCCGATTCTTTCTTATAAGCGTCTTTACCCTCACCTTTCCATTTTTTAAGAAGTGTAGTGTTTATATCGTTAAACTTCTCCTTTATAGCGTCAAATTCTTTGATCGCTTCGTCACTTTTTTTCTCAAATTGCACGAGTTTATCAATATCAGCCAATACAAAAGCCGAATCTGCCATAATTACCGCTCCTTTCAATATTTAATAAATTTCAGTTTTACAAGTTTATCTGCTTCAATGTCATAACAATACCCGTCGCCTAATTCACAGCGAGCATAATCTTCTTTAAGAGTTTTTACATCCATGTTTCCAAAGATAGTTTTTTGACCTCTTTCACCTGCAAATTCAGCTACATTGTCAAGCAAAAATGCAGTGGAAATATTATTGTTAAAAAACGAATTTTGCTCTCCGTCGCTTATTTTCTGAACATCTGAAAAAATGAATAAAAACTCACGTTCCTCTGCCACTGCGGCAAGCTGCGGAAGTATTGAATTAATAAAACGTTTTCCTTCTGGAGTGTTTAAATATATCAGCTTGCTCTGGATAATGAATACTGTAAAAGGAGTTTCATCCATATTGCAGCCGGGAATATTTTCATACTCTTTTTTCAAGTTCTCACTGACTCCATACATTCCCGCAAGAAACTTTTTATCCAGTTCTATGTAATTTTCATTAAGATACAAATAGAACTGTTGAAGAGGTGAAAGCTTTCTGTTTACAATCGTTCCGTCCCTTAATGTAAGATCCTTTTTATCAAACTTATTTATCAAAACACAGTTACGAACCGTTTCATACTTTTCATATATCTTGTTTAGCTGATTTCGTCCGTCATCAAAAAAAACAAGACGTATATCTTCTTTTTGTTCAACCAACCCTTCGATCAATAATTCAAGAAGATTTGTTTTTCCAAATTCTTTTTTACCGTAAATTGCAATTACATGGGATTTCCCTAAATCGACTGTAACAGGACAGAAATCTACATAATCCAGACCTACACTTACAGGAAACTTGACTTGTTCTTCAATATTCGTTTTTTGTTTCAGGCGTATATAGTCATCTTTATTCAGTTCTTTTGGAAATGTCAAATATTTTTTGACGTGTTTTCCATATTCCTGTGTATCAATATCAAAATCGAATTTTTTTCTTAATGCAGTCTGAAATGGCAGCGATTTATCATTATTACTGATTTCATTAAGAGCCTGAGCTTTAAAGCACTGCACTTCATACGGCAGATTCATACGAAACGTACCCGTAATACCCTCCGGTTTTACTGTTACATTTGCAAAACCATGACCAGGATTATTACCAATAGCGTCGACCTTACCATTGAATATGTCAGCATACTTGTCTGCCGGCATTTCAAATGCGATTTTCTGCTTAAAACTGCCCATATATGAATTCAATCCCTTGGTTTCTCCCGCCGTGACCACAATGGTAATTCCTTTTGACAGACCGTCTCTGCAAAGCTTTGCAAGCTTTTCCTGATATGCAGTATATCTGGATTCATCTATAAAGGCGTTTACGTTGTCGATAATAAAAGTTGTATGTATAGGCTGATTTTCTGTAGTTTCTCTGTAGTTTTTACCGTTCAGGGTCTTGATATTGTCTTTTAATATGTTATCCATTACCTTGAAAACACGTTTCACATATTCCTCGTTGGAATTATCAAAATATGCAGATACCAATGGCATGCTGCGATATTCTGACAAAGCTCCGCCAAAATCAAGAATGAATATCTGCTCTTGATCTTCGTCATATTGTTTATGAAGAATATTGACAAGGTTTTTAATGAAAGTCGTCTTTCCGCTCATAGCAGAACCGAACAAAATCAGATTGGAATCCAGCAGATCAACGATAAAAGTCGGCTGCATCTGAATTATTGGTATATCGAATTTGCCCAAAGTACACAGAATTTTTTCTCTGCTCAACTTAAACCCTCCCAATCTGTTTTATCCGTAATTACGCCCGGCAAAGGTGGCAAAAATATTTGACGAGGTTTCTCCATGTTTTTTCCTATTTCAATAATGGTTTTAACAACATAAGCCAACTGAGTATCATGCTCACTAACATTTTCACTGCGTTTTTTCTCTATAATATTGTCCTTTTTGGAGGAATAGAATCCGTTGTTGAATTTACCTGAATTTGTTGCTTGAGTAACAATGACTGCCGGATCAATATTGAGATTTTTATTAGCTCCAGTGTATGCAGACTGAAAATACTCAAATCTTGTTCCTGTTCCCACAAGCAGATATGCCCGTCCGTTAAGGGGCATAGTCGGAGCAGCGGCGGCAGGAGTTCCTATCATTTCCTTTGAGGCTTGTTTTGTGGCTACCTTAAGACATATTCTTGCTTTGGAGTTTACACGGATATCATCGGTTATAGCTCCCTCGATATTCTGTGACACAAGTATGATATGAAATCCTAATGTACGTCCCACACGAGCAATAGTCGTTATCTCAGCAATAAAATCGACATCGTTGCTCTCGCTTGAAAAACGTTTCAACTCAGTAAATTCATCGACAACGAGGACAAGATGCGACAATGGTGAAAGCTCACTCAGATCCTTACTCAAAATTTCTTGCTGCTTATTGTTAAGTTTCTTTTTCAGCTTTTTGATTTCTTCACTGTTCTCCTCGTCGGATTCAAGCTCCTTTATTTTTCTGATAAGTCTTAATGCTCTGATATACGAATCAACATTATCAACTCCGAAACTTGAGAGCAACAATTTACGCCTTTTTATTTCAGCATTAAGCGTTTCAAGAAAACGCTTTAGCATATACGCAGCAGATGTTCCCTCATCCTCTCCTGCCGTATCCGTTACTACTCCGACGCAGTGCGGAAGATCTCCCAAACGATCGGAAAAGCCGCCACCTTTCATATCAACAAGCATAAGATTTAGATCCATAGGTGAGAATTTCATGCACAGTCCTATAAGGTATGTAATTATTGTTTCGGATTTACCTGAACCAGTAGTTCCCGCAACAAGCATATGAGGTCCGTCTGCCTTTTCGTATAGATCTAGATACATTGTGCCGTGTTCATGCTTACCGATTGGAACACGAAGATTTCTTGTCACGTCATTTCTATCAATATCCTCCCAGCTCTTTCGTATGCTTGATTTTACTTCGCCGTTTTCGACTTTCTCGGAATTATATCCGTATAGCTCAAACAAAGTAACCATAGAGGGAACCTTGCCATTTTCTGCAATACGAGTATAGTAAATTGCACTAAGCTGTCTGAATGCAAGATCAAACTTATCATCATAGCTTTCTGGACCAAACATATACTTGTTCTGAAAATATTTATACTCTATCAATTTATCAGTATCATTTGCCTTGGTTTTATCGCCCTTGTCCTCGCTTAAAACATTCAAGGTCTCTCTGCTGAGAACGTTATATCTCAGGCTGACTTTTCTTTCCTTTTCATTATCTTTGTCGATATTGACTATATTCCCGCAGTATTTTGGAAGCATATCCTTTACGGGCTGAATGAAAATAAAGGTAAGACCAAGTGAATTAACATAAGGCTCGCCCTCTTTCGGGACTTCCGGCAGAAACTTTGAAAAGCCTGTTTCCTTAATATCGTAATCGCAGAAAACCACGCATACTATCTGCGTGAGTTTACCGTCCGATACCGATTCATCGGAATCTTCTTTTTTATTGTTTGAGCGGCTGTTCATAATACTGAGAAGCTGTCCGAAAACTATACCAGAGCTGTCCTTATCAAATACAAACTGAGAAACTCCGTCCAACAGTTCATTCGTATGAGGCAGATACTTATAGTTTTTCAGTATTTCATTCTGTTTCTCAATTTTGTCCTCTTTATCGAAAAAGAAAACAAATTGCAGATCCTCTGGCGAATGATAATATGCCAATTCAAAAACGACGTGCTGAATAAAGCGATGGGACGTCTGCACATCGTTTGATATAACGCCCAAGGCTCCGCAGTTTTTCAAATCTATCAGCAAAGGCGGTTTTTTACCACTGTCACTTCTGAGGTAGTTAAATCCGATAACCTCGTTATCATTCTTAGTGTCCACGCCTTTATTTGCAAAATTGTACGCTAAGTCGGTAAGGAGGAACTTATTTCGCTCCCTTTCAGCTATTTCCTCGGGAGAAAGCTTTTTCAGCTTTCTGTTCTTTTTCTTTGTCGGAACTATTATTTCGATCTCATCCTTGTTACGACGCATTTTGTAATAAATATCGTAAAAGATATTATCCTTTTTCTCGCTTTTGATCTCAAAAAGCGGCTTTACCTCATCAGAAGTGCCAAGCGATATTTTCATAAAATCATTATCGTTCTGAGATCTTGAAAAAATAATACCGTTGATCTCGGCAGTATTCTTAAACAATGTATCCATATTCGGATACACGCTGTTCAGATATACAATATCGCTTTCCTGCCATTCTTTTATTGTTCTGATAATTCTGGCAATGTAGTTCTCATAGTTGTTCTTCCATTCCTCAACGTTCTTTTTATAGTCGGTCCTTTTTTTCATAAAACTGTAGAATGAAGTAACCAAAGATACTACTCCCATTGCACCCGACATAAGAAGCATAGTATTACCCATAGATGAAGCACTCGGTGCAAGTTTCATAATCAGTAAACGTGCACCCAGCATTCCACCTGTAGAAAGCACTGTAGGAATGATAACATCGAGAAGTGATGATTTATCCTTTTGAGGCATATCATTCGGCGGAATAATATCTATCACAGAGGATTCAATAACATTTAGTCTGCGGGTGCTTATATTATATTCAAGCGTATCCTTTTCTTTTAAGATATAGCTGTTCTCTTCTTTTTTAAACAAATAAGACGGCTTGATCTCCTCATTCATCGTAAACAGGACGCAGCTTGAGGTTACAAATCCCAACTTATCAAGCTCTGCATTATAAATTTTGGCCTTTTCGCCGTCTTTCACAACATCTGTTGTAAAATCTATCACATTATAGCTGCCCTTTGCCGTATACAGCACCTGAAGTTCTTTTCTGGTTTTGATATATTGCTCAAGCAACTCGAAACATTTCTCATAATCCGGGGATTTTTTTAATCCGTAATACAAAGCCTCGATAAAAGCTTTGAGGGTAATATCCTTAAGAACAAGAAATGAAAGCTCCTGACATTTACTCTTATCGTCAAATTCAAATCTTGCGGATATCATTATTTCGTTGTTTTTCATAATGTAGTTTCCTTATTCAGCATGGAAAGTATGTCCTGTGCTTCTGTTCCTGTTTCAAAACCTTTGCAAACTTTTATATCAGACAGCTCAGGTCGGCTTAATTCGGGTTTCTTAAAATTTGTTATCGGTTTAAATGTTTTTACCTTTGCATTTAGTTTTGGTATGATCTCCTGAGGTTTTGTAAAGCTTCCTATATTTATATTCACTTTCGGAAACTCAGGCAGCTCTGTCTTAATATCCTGCGGCTTTTTAAATGGCTTGACATTAATACTTGGTTTTGCGACAGCAGAAAGCTTGATCTCCCGTTTTTCAGGAGCATGAAACTCTATATGATTTACATCAGGCTTGCGGATCACAGGCAACTTAACCGCTTCAAATTCAGGTTTCTCAAAACCCTTTACTTCAACGTCAGGCACGGTATTCAGCTTAATATCAAGCTTTGGCTGCACAGGAGGCTGAAAACTGCCTATTTCAACGTCAGCTTTCCTTATTTGAGGTAGATCTGCAACTGCAATTTCGGGAATTTTAAATGCTCCAATTTTAAAATCAGATCTCACATTAACAGAAATATTCGGTTTATTTCTTTCCGGCTGTTGGAAAGTTGACATATTAACGTTTATTTTTTGAACTTCAGGAAAAGCTTTTAAAGTAAATTCGGGTTTTTCAAAGGGTTTTATCACCGTTTCAGGTTTTGCATTAACTGCAAAGTCGAGCTTAGGCGCTTCGGGCTTAACAAAAACTCCTGCCTTAAATTCCGGCATTGCTACTTTTGAAAGAGTCACATTATTTTTTACGGGAGCAATAAAGCTCTGCAGCTTTAACTCGGCAGGCTTTTTGATCTGTACAGGATTTGAAAGTACATTCTCTAACTTGGTGAAGGTCGCATCAGGTATAACCGGCTTTGAAAACTCGGGCAATATATATTGCTTTTGTTCATAGCATTTGAAATTATTAGCTTTTGAAAACAGTTTATGATTGAAACCAATTTGTTCTTTAAGAACAGCGTTTGATTTAATTACTTCAGATATATTGATTTTTTCGCTCGCTTTGCCGATAAGATCATCAGGGAGTTCAGGCTTTTGCATAGGTTTCAGACTGAGCTTTTGCCGCTCGGGACTTATGAAAGGTGCAAACTCGATTTCCCTGATAATATCGATTGATTTCAGGTTCGGTTTATACGGCTTGATCTCCGCATTTTCAAGTTTTGTCAGCTTTTCTACAAAAGCCTCTCTCTGCTTATATATTTTAAGTTCTTTTTGATAGCATTCTACCTGTTCGTCAGTAAGCAGCGATATTTCTTCGTCATTAAGTATTTTAAAAGCCATGTATATACCTCCCAAGATAAAAATAAGCGCAGCCTAAAACCTTTGATACAAAGCAATGTCAGGCTGCGCTTTTATGTACTTAACCGCCGCTTATATTATCAGCAATTTTCTGATCGACTTCTTCGAAGTTCTTTCTGTTTTCTTCAAGAAGAGTATGCATACCTTTGATTGCTTCCGGCAAACTTGTTTCTGCAAATTCTTTGATTTTATTATCGATCAAATCCTGAAACGCATCTTTTGCAGCACCCTCCATATCTGAGATAGCACTGGTCAATGAGCTGATAAGTGTCTGACCTGCTTTCTCATAAGAAGAGCGGCATGATTCAATCGAATCAAGAGCCGAAAGCACTCCCTGATTTACTATCCTGCACCCTGCCATGATTAATTACCTCCCATTGCTTTTGTATTTTCCGCTGCAAGCTGATCATCAAGACCTTTAGAGTCCTCTGGTATTGCATCAGATATACCGTTAACTATTTCCCTCAAAAGCTTGATTATCTGTGACACTCCCGCACTTTCGTCATTCGTGTCTGCAAGCTTTGCGATATTTTCATCAAAAAACTTTCTGAATCCCTGTGCTGCATTTCCGCTGAAATTGCCAGGTATCAATTCACTCATCGTGCTTGAAAGAGTTGAAAACAGTAATTTGACCGTATTTTCATACTCTTCGATTGCACTTAATGCACTTTTGATCATATCCGGTGTTACGTTTACCGTACCAGTGCTTCCCATTGCCATAGTAAAAGCCTCCTATTAATTGAATTTAATGTTTTGCATCAGTTGCTCATATTTATCAAACACGCCTTGATAATATGGGGTATCTTTTATATCATCAAGTGTTTTTGACATCTGGTCAATTACAAGGATAAGGTCGTCTATCGGTTTGATAAGTACGTCCTTTGCCTCGATCTCGATCTCTTTTCCGGCCGGCGTATCTAAAGCCGTTGTCAGGTCATTATACATCTGTTCCAGCGTAGTTTTAAGCGTTTCAGCTCTTGTTTTTAAAGCAGACATTTCATTCGCCGCAGTTTTAAAAGCCTCACTGCTCAGCTTAATATCCTGTTCAAGAGTCAACGGATCTCGCCTCCTCTATTTTTTCGAGTAAAGGCTTTCTCAGTTCGTTAGCCAGAAGATTACAAAGCTGTTCCGCCTCGTCATACTGACCAATATCCATATAACACTGAATACGGAATGTCACGGCCGCCATATCGCTTGGGTCTTTGATCATAGCGTTTCTGAAGTATTTTATCGTTTCCTCATACTTCTGCTTTGTTTCAGGCGAGCCAAGTTCCTTATAGGCGTTTGTTTCGCTGTAAATTCCTATATATGAATTCTGAACGCTTTCGCTGCTCTGCAATTTTCTTGCATAGTCGATCACCTTATTGAATTCCTTTTTCAGAGTATATGCTCCTATATACAGACGATTGATCTGATCTATATTTTCGGGAGTCAATTCAATTTCTTCCGTTTCGTCAAGCTTGTACGCCGTTTCCTCGGTATCGGTTTCATCTTCAACGTTCGTAAGATATTCTCTTGCTCCGTTTTCATCGGGTTCAATGCTTTCAGCCAATTCTTCCAGACCATAATCGCCGTATTTTTCAGCAATGCGTTCCTTATCGGCTTCGATCATTTCCTCAACATCATATTCTGTAAGATTAACAGGCTCAAATTCCTTATCAATGACATCAAAACCGAGATTATATGACTCGGCAGGATTTTGTGCCGCATTCAGACAGTCAATGGTTTTATCGGGATCTTCAAGCTGCAAATATATTTCTGCGGCGTTGATATAGCTTTCGATCACCTCTGTAGACGTAGGTTTTAACGTTTTCAAGGCCTCTTCGATAAATGTAAGAGCCTTGTTATATCGCTGCTTGTCCTTATCGGTCTGATACTTCTGAATCTCAAAAGTCATGCAGTCAAAGTAGTAATCCATTGAAAGCTCGGCATATTTCTTAGCCATTTCAAGTTCCCGTTCTGCGGCGTCGAGGCGGTTTGCCTGGCACAGCAGCTTAAATGCAAGCTGATAGCCAGTGTAGTCTGACGGTGCGACAAGCTTCATCTGATTGGTGGTAAGAAGTCCGTTTCGGATATCATTCTTCATGCCGTAAATAATGACCTTTCGCTTCATTATATCCAGATCTACGCCGATGATCTGCTCCGCTTTTTCAAGATTTACAAGTGCATCCTTATATCTTCCTATATCGAAACAGATTATTCCGAGCAGGTTATACAGCTGGACTGTGTTCTCAGGCGAACAACCAAGCTCATCAGCTTTTGCAAGATTTTTTATAGCGTCTGCCGCTTTTTCGCTGGTGGCAAGGGCATACCCTAAGTTAAAATACCTGTTGCCGTTATTCTGATCAAGCTTGACCGCTTTTTTATAGCTCTCGACCGCCTTTTCATACTGTCCCAAAGACATATACGCATCTCCTGCACATTGATAAGCGTCAGGATTTTTTGGAGCAAGTCTCATTGCTTCGTTCGCTAAATGAAGAGATTCGCTGTTTTGACTGTTTATGAATGCAAAGTGCGAATCTGCTAAAAGCTGTGAAACTTTTTCTTGGTTTGTGGGCATTTTATCACCTCCATATTGTTAAAGTAAAATAATTTTAAGTGCCAACTATTAGTTCTCCTGCTTTGATAAAGCCTTGATTTTTTACATAGAACGGATGGTCGGATGGTCAACAGTTGTAACGACTTCTTCGCTGTTCACAATAAGGTGTCATTTAGATGATAGACCTTCGATACAAATCATATACCTCAGTATCATTGCTTTCCAACAAGTCTTCAAAAGCGTCTACACCATTTTCGTTTAAATAATCCAGTTCATTGTCCGAGATAGGTATTGCAAACAGCCAGTTTACTATATGACCGTCAATAAGATGGCCTTGCAAATCCTCCCAGTATGACGGGATAGTGTAATAAATATGCCTCATTTCTAAGTTTTTATAATAATCATCAATAACATTCATGTTCACCATCCCAGGAGTGTACGAATAATGATCCTTGATAATATTGAACGCACAGGACGCTAATATATTAGGAAAACTTGTGAACTCACTCGTGCACATACCTATAAATTCCACCCTGATTTCTCTCCCTTGTCTATCCACAATTTCTATTGGATACTCTGACAAACCAATAGTTGAATATGTTGTAAGGCCAACATCTGGCCTATTTTCACCAATGTATATATCGATCTTATGACTTTCGGTTTCATCAGAATATGAAATAACCTTCGGCGTTAGTTTTACGGCCTCGTGAATGATTTTAAAAATCTCTTTTTTGTTTTGCATATTTTCCATATTGCACCTCCAAAAATTTATTTTGTTATATACATACTTTAAATACCAACTAATGCAATAATAGTTATTTAACTACCAATTCAAGCTTATGACAAATAATCTAAAATCATGGTCCTAAATATTGATCTGTCATATCTTCACAAGAATGACTTCTATTTGAACTTGGAAGTTCTGGGCGATAGTGGGACGAATCATTGTGTTCATCTAAAAACTGTTTTCTGTCTATACCACGTTCCTGTGCACTTGCTCGATGTTTTCTAAACTCATAACCAGGTTTATGCCCCATATCCCAAGGCTCATTGGGGTTAATTGGTTTTCCTGTTTTAGGATCACGAACAATTCCATCAGGAGAATTCGCCTTTGCTTCTTCCCATGTTTTATCCCTAACGCCTTTACGATAACCCGATGGACGTTTATATGCATCCCCTGCATTATGTACAAGTATGCGAAAACCACCAACATAATAAGTATGGAAATCCTCCACCTGAAAATTATACACCTTTACAGGTTTATCTGTCAACTCGACATCAAAATTTTCAACTAAAAGAATGTTTCCGTTTACATCAAGAAGTTCATCACCAACTATTAGTTCTCCTGCTTTGATAA